>JAABUS010000553.1_pt1 | contig 94170 bp, 97 predicted proteins | sample 5560161 | NCBI WGS metagenome assembly JAABUS01 (sample SAMN10711885, study PRJNA513376) | rock metagenome | isolation source: Antarctica rocks | place: Antarctica: Victoria Land, Trio Nunatak nord | collected 2016-01-04
CCAAGAGCGACCGTCTCGACTCGCGGCTCCTGGCACGCCTGCCGCTGCTCCACCCGGACGGCCTCCATGCCGAACGGGGCCTCGGGCCAGGCGATGCCATGCGCCGGGCGACCAAGCTCCACTCGACGCTCGTCCTGCGGCGCGGCAAGTCGCTGGCCCGGCTCGACGCGCTGCTCGAGATCCTGGGACCGGGCTGGCATGCCGCGTTCCGGGGCGATCTCGCCAACAAGACGCCGCTGCGCTTCCTGGCCGCCGGCTACGCCGATCCCGATACCGTGCGCCGGTTGGGCCGGGGCCGACTCGCACGGTTCTTCGCCCGCCACTCGCGCGGTATGTGGGGCGAGCCCATGGCCGACGAGATCCTGGCCGCGGCGACCGAGTCGGACGCACTCTGGGCGGGTGAGCTCGACTACCCGGACCTCGCCGAGGACATCGCCATCGAGGCTCGCCTGGCACTGGCCCTGACCACCGAGATCAAGGAGCTCGACGAACGGATCGCGGTCATGCTCGATCACGCGGACCCGGCCGGGATCATCCGCTCCGCTCCGGGCGTCGGCGCCATCACGGGCGCGGCGATCCTCGGTCGCCTCGGTGATCCCACCCGGTTCGCGTCGCTGGCCGCCGCGCGATCGTTCACCGGACTCGTCCCGTCGCTCGATGCTCGGGCCAGGCCGGTCGTCACGGCGGTCCCACGAAGCGTGGTGATGCCGTCCTGCGCGAGGCGCTGTTCCTGGCGGCCGATCACGCCCGGCGCCTCGACCCCTCGCTGGCGGCGCGCTACCACCGGTTGATGACCGGGGCGGGCAAGCACCACACCTCGGCGATCTGTCACATCGCTCCTGCGCTGCTCACCCGGATCGTCGCCTGCTGGCGGGCCGGCGAGCGCTATGTCCTGCGCGATGTCGACGGACGAGCAGTCGATGTGCTCGAGGCTCGGGCCATCATCGCAGCCCGCTACACGGTGCCAGCCGACGTGCGCTCGCGCCAGGTCCGGGTCGAGCGATCACCACGAACGGGTCGCCGAAGTCAGGGGTCGCGGAGCGCCCCATCGGCCGACCCGTTCGCCCGTCACGCTATCACCGCGGCGACTTGACAACGATTGGGAACTCAACGGAGCCAGCTATCGCAGTCACGCCTACCGCGACGTCCTCGGCCGCCACGAGATTCGGCACAAGCGAACCCGCCCGTTCCGACCCCAGACCAACGGCAAGGCCGAGCGCTTCATCCAGACCCTGCTCAACGAGTGGGCCTACGCTCGACCCTATCGGTCGAACGGCGACCGTCTCCATGCCCTCCGCCGATTCGTCAGCTTCTACAATCGAGGACGTCCGCACACCGCCATCGGAGGCCTCGTGCCCCACGCGGCTGTCAACAACGTCCTCGGTCATCACACCTAGAGCATCACCACCTGACCCGATCATCGTCAGGCAGCGACCCGCTCCGGCGGGTCGCTGCCGATTCCCGTCCTCGTCCTGGCGGACTGCCTCTTCCCACCGGCGACCGCGCTGGCTACCATCGTCAGACGGCCGTCACCGCGCGCAGCTGGGGGAAGGGACACGATCGGATGATTCTCCGCGTCGTCCGGGGGCACGTCCTGCCAGGAGCTGAAGGCGAGCTGCTGCGCAGGCTGCGCACGGAAGCCGCGCCGGACCTCGTCACGGTCCCGAGCCTGCGGTCCATGACCTGGGGCTTCCGTCACGAGCCTGGCGGCCTGGCGCACCTGGCGCTGTCGACCTGGACCGATCTGTCGTCCATCGTGGACCGCGCCGGCGGCCTCGACCGGCCGGTCGTCCGGACTCCGCTGGAAGACGTCGTGCGGGGCGTCCGGATCGAGCACTTCGAGCTCGTGGAGCCATCGGACGCCGGCATCATCGCCCTCGACGGCCCGGTCATCAGCGTCCTCGAGGCTGAGGTCGCGCCGAACGCGGACGCGTCCGCGATCGGCGTGGTCCGGACGAGCCGCGAGCGGCTGCGCGATGCGGGGGTCGTGGCGGTCTACCTGGGCCGCCGGCTCAACCTCGGCCGGACGCAGCTGGTGGCGCTCGCGGTCTGGCACGACCGAACCTCGCTCCACCGCTTCGCGCAGGACGGCGGAGACGTGCTCTGGCGCGACTTCGGGGATCAGGTCACGAGCTGGTCGTTCGAGACGTATGACTGCATCTCGCCGGACCGGCTCCTGGTCCCGCCCGCCGGCCCGGCCGTCCTGCTGGCCGATGACACGGGCGCCTATATCGACGCGTCGGCGGGTGTCGAGGCGGTCGTGGGCGTGCCGGGTGAGCTGCTCCTCCGCCGGTCGGTCGGCAACGTGACCCCGGGCCCGCGCAAGGCGGCCTTCGACGAGGCATGGAGCGCCTTCCTCCGCGCCGGGCGGCAGGAGGGCATGTACGACCTGGCGCTGCCCGACGGCAGCGAGGTGACCGTTCGCTTCCGCGCCGAGGCCAACGTCCCCGAGCACGGCGTCCACGCCAGCCTCCTGTCGCTCCCGGACCAGCCGCGCGATGACCGCTCGCTCGCCGACATCGTGGCCGAGGCGTTCGGAACGACGCCGGCGATCGAACCGGCGCCCGAGCCGGTGGCCGCGGTTCCGGCCGGTGCGATGCCGGCGGAGCGTGACCGGCAGCCGGTGGTCCCCGCCGCCGGCTGAGGTGGAGCCGGGCGGACTGCAACGAATGCCCGGGTTGCGGATGGCCCGCACGCAGCCGTAGGATGACGGGACCCACGCCGGCACCTCGTACGGGGCTCGTCCAGGTCGTCAAGCGACCGGATGCAGGAGCCCGCGATATCCGGCGGGACTGAAGGAGCTGTCAATGGCGACAGTCACGTTCGACCACGTCACCAAGAAATATGGTGACATCACCGCGGTCCACGACTTCAACCTCGAGATCGGTGACGGCGAGTTCATGGTCCTGGTGGGGCCGTCCGGGTGCGGCAAGACCACCAACCTCCGGATGATCGCCGGGCTCGAGGAGATCTCGTCGGGGACGCTGCGGATCGGTGATCGCGTCGTCAACGACGTGCCGCCCAAGGATCGCGACATCGCGATGGTCTTCCAGAGCTACGCGCTCTACCCTCACATGACCGTCCGCGACAACCTCGCCTTCGGGCTGAAGCTCCGAAAGGTTCCCAAGGGCGACATCGACAAGCGGGTCAAGGACGCCGCGGGCATCCTCTCGCTCGACAAGCTCCTGGACCGCAAGCCCAAGGAGCTCTCCGGCGGGCAGCGCCAGCGCGTCGCGCTCGGACGGGCGATCGTGCGGGAGCCGGCCGTGTTCCTCATGGACGAGCCGCTCTCCAACCTCGACGCCAAGCTGCGGGTCCAGACCCGCGCCGAGATCGCTCGCCTCCACCAGCGCCTCCAGACGACGACCGTCTACGTCACCCACGACCAGGTCGAGGCGATGACGATGGGCAGCCGGATCGCCGTCATGAGCGATGGCCTGCTCCAGCAGGTCGGCACTCCGCAGGCGCTCTACGACCAGCCGCTGAACCGCTTCGTCGCGGGCTTCATCGGCAGCCCGGCCATGAACTTCGTCGACGTCTCGATGTCCGGCTCGAACGGCGCGACGAAGCTGACCGCCGAGGGCGAGGCCATCACCGTGCCGCTGCCGCCGCGCTTCAAGGAGGCGGTCGGCGTGACGGAGGGCCGCAAGCTCGTGGCGGGCTTCCGCCCCGAGCACATGGAGATCAGCGACGACGCAGCCAGCACCGGCGCCCGCATCCGGGCAAACGCGGACGTGGTCGAGTATCTCGGCAACGAGGAGCTGCTCCACGTCAACGCCGGCGGTCGCGACATCGTCGCGATCGTGGGCTCGGAGCACCGGGTCAAGCCGGGCGACGTGCTCGACTTCGCGGTTCCCCTCGACAAGCTCCACCTGTTCGATGCCGAGAGCGGCAAGGCGCTCACGTCGACGCGGGAGGCCGCCGCCGCCGCCGCTTCATGACCCACGCCAGCGATGGCGGCCAACCGGACAACCCTGACGCGGCGGGCATCGAGCCCGCCGCGTCGGACGTCCCGGCAGGTGCCGGTGCGGCCGCGAACGCCGGCCACGACCCGCTTACGGAACGGGTCGTCGAGAGCCGGGTACTCCACCGGGGCCGGTACCTGGAGTTCCGGTCCCTGACCGTCGAGCGTGCCGACGGTTCGCGTGCCACCCGCGACATCGTGGGCCACCCGGGCGCGGTGGCGATCGTCGCCCTCGATGACGACGGGCGGGTGCTGCTCGTCCGCCAGTTCCGCGTCGCCGCCGAGCAGGCCCTCCTCGAGATCCCGGCCGGCACGCTCGACGTGGACGCGGCCACGGGCACGGTCGAGGACCCGGACCTGGCCGCGGCCAGGGAGCTCGAGGAGGAGACCGGCTACCGGGCCGGCCGGCTCGAGCGGCTCGGTGCCTTCTGGACGGCGCCCGGGTTCGCGACCGAGCGGATGACGCTCTATCTCGCCACCGACCTGCGACCGGCCGATGGCGATCGCCTCGGCCCCGACGAGGACGAGCATCTCGAGCTGTCGCGCCTGCCCTGGCGCGAGGCCGTCGCAGCCGCCGAGCGAGGAGAGATCGGCGACGCCAAGTCGATCGTGGGGCTCTTCTGGCTGGCGCGACGACAGGAGCGGCGGGAGTCCGGCGACACGAGCTCCGCCGGCGCTGGCGAGCCGGTCGTCTACTCCCCGGCCGAGGGCCCCAGCCGGTCGAGCGCTCCCCGGTAGAGCCGTGTGGTGGGGCTCAGCGCGACGGCCAGCCGGAGGTGCGTGCGCGCCTCGACCGGCCGGCCGAGCTGCTTGAGACTCTGGCCCAGCGCGAAGTGGGCGTAGTGGGCCGAGGGATCGAGCTCGAGCAGGATCTCGAAGGTCCGCTTGGAGTTGTCGTGCTGGCCGCTGTTGTAGTACGCCCGCCCCAGCGCCTCGAGAATGGAGCCCTTGCCCGGCTCGAGCCGGGCGGCGCGCTCGAGCACGATCGCGGCCTGCGCGTTGTGTCGCCTGCGCATCAGCTCGTGGCCGCGCTGGAGCAGCGCATAGGCGCTCTCGTGGTCCCTCGTGTCGGGCGGCTCGTCGGGTTGGCGGGCGTGCATGGCGCCATGCTGGCATGGATCGAGCGGGCTCGCCGACGGCCGCCCAGCACGGGGTGCCCGGTTGCCGGGGCGTCGGGCCCCGCCTTCATCCGCCCGGGGCGCCGCTCCAGGCATCGAGGTCGACGGGCTTGAGTCGAGGGCTCACGGTCACCCCCGGGATCCGGCCGCGCTTGGCGATCGGCCGGCCGTCGATCTCCTTGATGTCGCCGGTGAAGTCGATCGGCGTCGCGCCGCTGATGTGCGAGCCCACCGCAAACGAGTCGACCGGTGCGCCCGCCTCCTTGAAGTAGCGGATCCGGTCCGGGTTCAGGCCGCCGGACACGACGATCCTGACGTGGCCGAAACCGGCCTGATCCAGCCGCGCGCGGACCTCGTGTACGAGGTCGGCCGTGACCCGGCCGCGCTCGGCCGGCGTATCTAGCCGGATCCCGTACAGCCGGTCGCCGAGGGCATGGGCGACCCGGAGCGCCTCCTCCGCCTCGTCCCTGAACGTGTCGACGAGGACGATCCGGGGCACCTCCGGGCCGAAGCCCCGGTCGAACGCGAGCGCCGCCTCGACCGTGTCGCCGAAGATCATCACCAGCGAGTGGGGCATCGTGCCGGTTGGCGCAAGACCGGCCAGCCGGGCGCCAGCCGGCGTGGACGCACCAACGCAGCCGCCGACGATCGCCGCGTAGTCGAGCACGTCGGTGATGTCCGGATGGACGTGTCGAGCGCCGAACGAGATGATCGGTTGCGGCGCGGCCGCCTCGACGCATTCGCGGGCAGCGGTGGCCCAGCCGGTCGACTGGGCGAGCATGCCCAGAATCGCCGTCTCGTACAGCCCGAAGGACCGGTACCGGGCCCGGATGCGGAGCACGATCTCCTTCGGCTCGATCGTGTCACCGTCGTCGAGCGCCTCCACGGCGGTCTCGGTTCGATCGCAGCCGGCGAGCACATGACCGATGAGGTTCTTGGCCTCGTCGATGCCGCACAGGACGGCCGCACGCCGGCCGAACACCTCCATCGTGACGAGCGGATCGAGCCCCTCCCGCTCGAGGACGTGCTCGGCGCGGGCGAAATAGACGTCCGCCGACTCGCCGGACATGATCTCTGGCGACGGGCGGCTCCGCGGGATCCGCATCAGGGGTGGCCGCCCGACGCCGCGTCGCCGGCCACCGGCGGCTCCAACGGCGTGGCTGCCGGCTGCACCGCCGCCCGCCCCCGGCGGCGGCCGCGCCAGGTGGACACGAGGAGCAGGATCCCGAGCAGGATCAGCAGGGCCACGCCGATCCCCACCAGCAGCCGGTTGCGACCGATCTCCCAGCTGCCCTGCCAGATCGCCTGGGCGCCGATCGCGTCGCGCGCCGCCCGCTCCAGCTCGCCGGCGGCGAAGGCCTCCCTCGCAGCCGCCAGCCGGACGTCCGGGGTCTCGCCGAGCAGCCCGAGCTGCTGGAGCGCGTCGGGCGAGGTGGGCCGTGCTGCCGCCGCTCCGGCAAGGATCTCGATGGTGGCCTGCTCGGCTTCGGCCTCGGCGTGGGCGGCCTGCGCCCCGGCCGGGCTCTCGAACACGGTCTCGAGCCGGGCGGGCAGCCGGAGACCCGCCGCCTCGGCTGCTGACTCGAGCTCGGCGCGACGGTCGAGCACGGACTCGACGTCGTCGAGCAGCGCCGTCGCGGTGTCGAACTCCCAGGCTCGCAGCGCCGCCCGAACGGGGGCCGGGAGTTCCCAGCGGCCGGCCGCCCGGACCGCCGCCTCGTAGCGCCGGCGTGCCTCGCCCCGCTCGGCGAGCAGGCCGACCTCCTCGTCGCGGACCACCCATTCGCGCCACAGGTCGTGATACGGCTGGCCGGTGCGCTCCTCGAGCAGGTCGAGCAGCCCGCGCCAGTCGACCGGGGCGTCGGAGCGCTCGGGCGGTCGGGTGGCCGCCGGGTCCACGGCCGGCGCCTGGTAGGCCGTTTCGCCGTCGGCGACCGCCTGCCAGACCCGGCGCAGGCCATCGTGGCCGGCGCGGTCCGCGAGCTCGCGCGCGAGCACGACCGAGGCCGCGTAGCCGTAGTCGTCGAGCGTGGGATCGCCACCGGCGGCCGTCCAGGCATTGAGCGGGAAGGCGGACGTGCGCAGCTCGTCCGTCAGCTCCGCGGCGGCGACGGTCTCGCCCAGCTCCTCGCCTGCCTGTTCGGCGTAGTGGGAGGCGAACGCCTCGTTGGCCCATCGATCGGCCAGGAGACCGCCGTTGAACCAGACGTGGGCCGCCTCGTGCAGGATGACGAATGCGCCGGCGTGGTAGGCGACGTCGATCCGGCCCTCGCGCGGGTCGAAGAGCCCGGCGAACCCGCCCGTGGTCCGGCTCACCGCCTCCTGGACGACGAGCGGGTCCTCGCGATCCCACGGCAGGCCGATCAGCGTCTGGAGCGCCGGCAGCCCGCGCCCGAACAGATCAGTCACCCGGTCCTTCCAGTCGGGGTCGTCCGGCCAGGACCGGATCGTGATCGTGGCCTCCCGGCCGCCGATCCGGGCGACGAGCTCCGATTCGGCGTAGTCCGCCTCGCGGTCGGCGACGAGGTAGGCGAAGAACGAGAGCGGGTCGTCCAGCTTGCCGGTCCTGACGATCGTCCGACCGCTGTCGTCCACCTTCGGCTCCGGGACCTCGCCGGCCTCCACCTGGACCGCAAAGCCCTTCGGGAAGACGACGGTCACGGTGCTGCCGGGCGTCTCCTCGGACGCGTAGGCCCAGACCGGGAAGGCGACGAGGGCCGTCCCCACCCGGATCGTGCGCGTTGCCTCGCCCCCCGCGTCGGCCAGCTCGAAGGTCAGCTGGAAGCGCGCGTTCCGGCCGGCGTTGATCCGCTGTCCGAAGGTCAGGGCGAGGATCTGGTAGCCGGTGCGGTTCTGCGAGACCCGGACGCTCGGGGAGCCGGTCGGCGAGGTGAGCTTGAAGCCGGTCGCCCCCGGCGGCACGGCGAGGAACGCGCGGTCGAAGTAGTAGCGCCGGGTCGCGGTGTTCTCGAGGCGGTTGGTGGCGAGCAGGTTGACCGTGACCCGAACGCGCTTCTCCTCGGGCTCGACGTCGTAGCGGGCGTTCGAGACGATGGTCAGGTCCGGCGTGGCGGCCCGCGCCTGCGGGACGGCGGGCGGCGCAAGGAGCAGCCCCAGGGCCACGACGGCCGCGAGCGCGGCCAGCAGGGCGCGGCGCGGCGCAGACCATCCCGGCCGGGTCACGATTCGAGCAGCTCCGGGAGGCGGTCCGCGTACCGATCCAGCAGCGCCGCGTGTCGGGACGGACGATCGCCGTAGCCTGCCGGTCGCCGACCACCCAGCCACAGCCAGGCAGCCGACTCGTCGAGGAGCCGGTCGCTGACCGCGAGGAGGCGGGCGAGCGCCAGCCCGAGCGCGTCCGCGTCGGCGGCCGCGGGGGCCGGCAGCTCGGTGGTCAGGATCGGGCGCTCGTCCTCACCGACCGCGAACTTGACGAACGGCAGCTCGTCGTTCCAGCGCAGCAGCTTGCGATAGGACTTGCGGAACATGTCGTTGATCGGCGGCGCGTAGTGCGCCCAGCAGATGAGGCCGAGCGCGGGGTCCAGGATCAGCGTAACGCGGAGGTCGAAGCGGCGCCGGCCGTCGAGCACGAGATCCCAGGCGACGGCGCCCTCGCGATCGGCCCGCTCGAGCGGCTCGATCCCCAGCTCGTCCAGCCAGCGCTCCACGTCCGCCGGGCGCGGCCCGACGGCCACGCTCGTGGGGGATGCCATGGGCGGCAGTCTAGCCGGACGGCGGGATCTGCCGCGAGCGGTGACGGGCCGCTCGGTGCCTGCCGCCCGGCCGGCGCCGGTCCGGGGGCGTCAGCCGGCCGGCCGGATGACCGCCTTGTCCGCTCCGCCCGGGCCGGTCGTGGTCGGCCGGATCGTCTGGCTGCTCGACGCCGCGGCCAGCGGCTCCGGACTCCGAGAATCGCGTCGCGGCCCGTCGACGGAGCTGCCGTTCCGGATCACGCGGCTGGTGAAGTCCCCGGCGCGAACGTCACCGCCGATCCGGCAGTTGCGCCCGATCCGCGTGCCGCGCGGGATCACCGTGCGCTTGCCGACGACCGTGATCCCGGTGTTGAGCCGGCCGGGCTCCTCGCGATTGGGCGTGTCGAAGTCGTCGCCGTCACCCACGATGGCACCCGGCCCCACGACCACCTCCTTGTCGAGGATCGCGCGATCGACGACGGCGCCCGACCGGATCACGGCGTCGAACATCACGATCGAGTCGCGGACCACGGCCCCCACGTCGACCCGAACGCCGGGCGAGAGGACGCTGTTCACGACCGTCCCGTTGATCACGCAGCCGTGCGAGATGAGGCTGCGGTGCACCTGGGCCGTCGGCCCGACCTTCGCCGGCGCGCGCTCCTCGGACCGGGTGTGGATGAGCCAGTCCTTGTCATAGAGGTCCAGCTCCGGCTGGTCCGTGACCAGCGCCATGTTGGCCTCCCAGTAGGACTGGATCGTGCCGACGTCCTGCCAGTAGCCGTCGAACTGGTACCCGAACACGCGCGCCCCGGCGTCGAGCATGGCCGGGATGACGTGCCGCCCGAAGTCGTGCCGATCCTCGCCCAGCCACTTGCGCAAAGCTCGCTTCGAGAAGACGTAGACGCCCATCGAGGCGAGGTCGCTCTTCGGCTGCTTCGGCTTCTCCTGCCAGTCGACGATGCGACCGCCGTCGTCGACCGCCAGGACGCCCATCCGCGACGCCTCCGCGAGCGGCACCCGCCGGACCGCGATCGTGACGTCCGCCCGGTGCCGGCGATGGGCGGTGAGGAACCGCTGGTAGTCCATCTTGTAGATGTGATCGCCGGCCAGCACGAGCACGGCGTCGTCCGCGTTGTGCTCGATGACGTTGAGGTTCTGGAGCACGGCGTCCGCCGTCCCGCGATACCACTCGGCCACGCGCCCGCGAGCGATGTACGGCTGGAGGAGACGTACGCCGCCGCGGCTCCGATCGAGGTCCCATGGCCGGCCGAGGCCGATGTGATCGTTCAGGCTGCGCGGGTTGTACTGGGTCAGGACGACCACGTTGGTGATGTCCGAGTTGACGCAGTTCGACAGGGTGAAGTCGATGATCCGGTACTTGCCACCGAACGGCACGGCGGGCTTGGCGCGGACCGACGAGAGGATCGACAGCCGCTCGCCTTCGCCACCCGCCAGGATGACCGCCATCGTGCGCTTCATCCGGCCCTGTCCTCTCGTCGCCGCTGCTGCCGGACCGGCTCGCCGCGCGGGCGGCCGCCACGCCCGATGCTAGCACGGTGCCTGTTGCCGGCCGATCACCGGGAGGTCAACACCCGGCGCATCACCGGCGGTGTGGCGACTCTGGGCCGCCAGGTCCCTCCGGGTCACCGCCGGCGACCCGGAACAGGAAGAGGATCAGGAGACCCAGCAGCCAGACGACGCCGACCAGCCCACCGACGGCGACGGTGACTGCCGTCGTGGTGAGCGCTCCTTCCAGACCGGTCCACGCGAACCAGATGCCGCACGCGAGCGTCCAGAGAGCGGCTGCCGAAGCGTCAACGGCACTCGCCGGTCGCGCGTTGTGGCGCTCGATCGTCGGGTGGGACCCCTCAATACCAGGCGTCGAGCCAGTCCTTCATCTCGCGGATCTCGGTCTCCTGCGCGGCGATGATCTCACCGGCGAGCTGCTTGATCTCCGGCCGCTCCGCCTGCTGCTCTGCGAGCCTGGCCGCCGCGATGGCCGACTCGTGGTGCACGGTCATCATCTCGATGAACTCCTTGTCGAGCGGCTCCGCCGACCGCAATGCTTCGATGTCCGCTGTCATGTCCATCATGTCGCCGCCCGTTCCGTGCCCGCCCATGTCCATCCCAGGGAGCATCGGCACGGCGTCCATCGGGGGCGTGGAGTCGCTTCCAAACCAGGCATTGCGCCAACTTCGCATCTGCGCGATCTCGGCGTCCTGGGCGGCGATGATCTCGCCCGCGAGCTGCTTGATCTCCGGATGCTCGCCGCGATCCTGGGCGATCTTCGCCATCTCGACCGCCGACTGGTGGTGCGGAACCATCATGTCGATGAACTGCCGATCGAACGAGGCATCCACGCTCGGTGACGGTGACGAAACGGGTGATGTCGAGGGTTCGGAGCCGGGAGCCGCGGTGCAGGCGGCGAGCAGGCCGGTGAGCATGCCGAGGGCGACGAACACCCGGGGTGATCGAGTCACGTTGAGCTCTCCTGAAACGGGCCGGTCCCCCGTGGAACGGTCGCGCGAACGGTAGCACTACAGGCCTGTCGCGCTTGTAGCGGCCTGTGGACAGCTTAGTACGACATGGCTGTCGTAGTTGGGCTACCGTACGGGTAACCGCAGAGCGTCACCCGCGGGTGACCGCGGACAGCGGCCTGCGGGTGACGGCGGAATCTCGGAGTTGACGGGATGGTTGTGGCACGACGACGCACGACTGGCACGACCAAGGCTGCCAAGCCCGGGTCCAGGCTCACCGGATCCGCTGGACGAGCCGCCGGCGTAGCGACGCGACCCGTGCAGACCGGGCGAGGGATAGACGTTCCGGCGGTCGAGCCCGAGGCGCTCGTTCTGACACATTGGTTCGACTCGGGCGAGGGAGGCGAGCCCTACACGGCGACCGTCCGATTCACCGGCCGTCGCGTCGATACGCGTCGCAGCCCCAGACCTGGCGACACCTTCGTCCAGGAGGAGACGATCCCGGGCATCGTGCCACGGACCGGCCCCGTGTCGATCACCACCTGGGTCTACGGGCTGCAACCGGGCAAGTGGAGCGTGGACTCCCGTCTCATCGAGAGCGGGCCGGTCGCAGGCCGAGCCGGCTCCGCTCGTCCGCGGACATCCGGTGGCCGTCGCGTGGGCCCTGCTCGATGGTCGTGGCGCCAGTGGACCGTGCTGGACGGGCCACCGGGGCCCGTGAAGACGCGCTGGGCCTTGCTGGCCCCGCTCGCACGACAGCCAGCGGTCATCCCGGGCCTCTACACCGCGCTTGCGGTCCTCGGCATCGTTCTCGCCATGGCGCTCCAGGGAGCGATCCTCGCGCGCGGGAATCTCACGGTCGGTCCCGCGCTCGCCGCTTCCGTTCTCGCGACGGTGTCCGGCCTGATCGGGGCCAAGCTCTGGTATGCGGTCCTGCACCCCGACGAGTCGGTCATCAAGGGCGGCTGGGCGGTCGACGGGTTCCTCGTGGTGGCCCCGCTCGTGGCCGCAAGCGCCCTGTTCGTCTCCGGCCTCCCGATCGGGACGGTCCTCGATGCCGTCGCGCCGGGCATCTTCTTCGCGGTCGCGCTGGGACGGATCGGCTGCTTCCTGACCGGCTGCTGTGCCGGCCGCTGCACGGCCTCCAGGTGGAGCATCTGGTCATCGGACCGGCGGGTCGGCGCCCGCCGGATCCCGGCTCAGCTGCTGGAGTCGGCCGCGGGGCTCGTCCTCGCCGTCGTGACGCTGCTTCTGGTTCTGGGCCGCGCCTCCCCGTTCGGCGGAGCCGTGTTCCTGGTGAGCTTCGCCATGTACGCACTCGTTCGGCAGGGCCTTCTCAGAGTCCGGGCGGAACGCCGCAAGTCGCCCCGAAGCCTGCGCCTGACGGCCGTCGCCGCCGGCCTGGCGGTCGTCATGGTGGGCGCCCTGTCGCTCCTGCAGGGCACCTGATAGCGTCGCCCGATCGATCCTTCGGTTGGGCCGGCCCGCTGGCGATTCCGGAGCGAACGGTCCGCGGCTCGGGGCCGCCACGACGCTCGCGGCCGGCCCATCCGAGCCAGCGGTCCGTCCGAACCGGTCGACGGATTGGCGTGTCTAATGGTCGTGAGCGCGTATGACCTGTTCGAGCGTACGCCCGCATCGGAGGGTGAGTGGAGGACGCGGTCCGGCGGGCACGTCTGGGCGACGCGGACGCCTTCGAAGAGCTCGTCCGGCCCGAGATGTCCGATCTGCGCCGCCTGGCGACGGCCATCGTGCTCGATCGGGAGGTGGCTGACGACGTCGTGCAGGACAGCCTCCTCGCCGCCTGGCAAGGCATCGGCCGGCTCCGGGACCCGGCCCTGTTCCGGACCTGGCTCCGGCGCATCGTCATCAACCGAGCACGCAACGCGCTCCGCCGGCCGCGAAGCCTTCGGTTGGTCGACGCCGTCGGGCCGATCGATTCGCCGGTCGTGGCCGATCCTTCCAACGAGTGGAGCGACGCTCTTGCGGTGGAAGCAGCGATGCGCGACCTGAGCCCTGACCAGCGGGTCTGCGCCGCTCTCTACTACCTGGAGCGTCGGCGGATCGCCGACATCGCCGAACTCCTCGGGATACCTGCGGGCACCGTGAAATCCCGACTGCACGCCGCCCGAGCGCGATTGCGCGAGGCGCTTCGATGAACCCGTCCGAGGACTTCCCGGAACGCGATGAGCTGGACCGGCGGATCGAGCGAGGGCTTCGACGCCTGACCGCCCCGACGGTCGAGTCGATCACCGTTCGAGGGCTCGTTGCTCCCGCGCATGCGGCCACACGGCGATGGGCCGGCTGGCGGATGGCGGTGGCCGCGGCAGCGTCGATCACGCTCGCGGTGGGCACCCTTCTCTCGCTCCAGGCGCTGCGTTCTGCACCATCGGCGTCCCCCTCGTCGACGGCCGACGTGGTCACGCGGTCCACGCCCCCTTCGAGCCGCGAGCCGACGGCACCATGGCGGGCGGCCGAGGTGGATGTCGGAGCGTGGACCGACGCCGCCTGGCCTGCGGTCATCCCGGGCCGCTTCGGGACGCTCGACTCTACGGCGTACGAGCAGGATCCGGGCACGACGCTGGGTCACCAGCCGGCGGTCGAGGGTCCGTTCGTGGACCGGTGGTTCGGCGGTCCGGCTGTCACGACCTACCTGAGCGTCGCCGATCCGCGAGCACTGGCCGAGTCGACGCAGCTCATCCTTCGCGGCCGGCCGCTCGCCTTCTCGCGGCCGTACTTCAACGCGACGGGCGGTGAGTTCTGGACGAACGAACTGGTCGGGGTCCGCGACGGCATCAGCGCCGACCAGGACCTCCAGCGCGACGTCCTGTTCCAGGTCGACGAAGTCCTCGGCACGACGCTGCCGGGCGGGTTCGAGCCGGGCCTCGTCCAGTTCACGGTGACGGCCGGCCAGGTCGTCGTCGACGTGCCCCGGGACGTCCCGTACGCCGATCTCGACCTCGTGGTCGAGGCGGGTCGGTACCTCATCCGCGAGGAGCCGGGCGCTGATCTCCGGATCGGTGAGGAGGTCGTCCTGTTCCTCCGCTATGGGGGCTGGCTCGGGCTGGACGGCGACGGGTACGGCGTCGTCCGCACACTGACCCCTTCGCATCCCCTGTACTACGCCTTCCTTGTCGACGGCGAAGGCACGGCCAACCTCTCGGTGGAAGGGGCACGGGGCGACCAGTGGAACCCGCCGTTGCCCGAGCTTCGCGAGATCGCCCGGGGCCTCGCGCCGCGCGCCGGCCAGCTCCTGCCCGACGCCCGCGTCCACCCGGCCCGCCCGACGCACGACGCCGCGGAACGGCCGCTCCCGTCGCCGACGCCCTGTCCGCCGCTGCAGGCCATCGACTACTGGGCCGGGTATCCGTCGCTCGACACGCTCCTCGCCGACTCCGACCTGGTCGTCGTCGGACGGCTGACGACGCGTGCCGTCGAGGTCGCCCCTGCGGGCGACGAGGCGGTCGTCCTGCTGGCCAACGACCTCCTCGTCGAGCAGAGCGTCGCCGGCGACGCAAATGCCGGGGACCTGCTGCCGGTCGCTCGGCAGGTGGCCCGTGACCCGGCCTGTGCGCTCGTCATCGACGGGAACGAGCCGCTCGGCATCGACCGCCCCTATCTCCTCGCGCTGCGCCGGGACGGCGATCGGTTCGTCATCCCGGAGGCGCCGCGGGCACTCGCGGAGGTCCGCGCCGGCCGGCTCGTGTCGGAGCGCTGGCCGGATCTCAACGGGCTGACGGTGGCGGAGGCCGTCGAGCGCCTCGAGCCCCAGGTCGGTGACGGTCTCGACCGCCTCAAGGCGGACCTCGAGCGGGCGGGCGCGACCGTCGACGAGCTGGGAACGTTCGACGACCCGATGCCGTTCTCGGGCCGCATGGTCAGGCTGTGCGTCAACCGCCAACCGATCGAGGTCTACGTCTACGGCACCCCCGAGGAGCGCGCCGCGGACGCCGCGCTGATCGACCCGTACGACCCGACCCAAGTCGGTCTCGCCATCGTCGAGTGGCAGGGGACTGTTCGGTTCTGGCAGCGCGACCGGATCATCGTCCTCTACCTCGGTGCCGACGACGCGACCGAGCAGCTGCTCACACGGATCCTGGGACAGCCGTTCGCCCGCAGCTCCGGGAGCGATCCCCCGGTTCCCGGCGCCTCGTGCTGAGGACGGGAGCGTCGCCAGGGGCAGGCTGCGGCCCGACAGAATCCCTCCGGATCCGTTACTACTACTGGGTGTTAGGAGTTCGCAAGGGCCCCGTTCGGATGGAAAGCGCCCGGCCGTGCCGGACTTGCGACCATGACCCGGCACCGCAACCGACGGAGGACGTCATGCCACACGCCACGATGGACCGCGCGATGCAGGAGTGCACCGCGAACTGCCAGGAGTGCGCCCGCAGCTGTCTCGAGACGGCCCGTCATTGCCTGGAGATGGGCGGGGAGCATGCCGCGGCGGCTCACATCGCGACGCTGCTCGACTGTGCCGAGATCTGCACCACGAGCGCCGATTTCATGGCACGGGGTTCCGAACTCTCTCCGCGAGTCTGCGAGGTCTGCGCCGAGGCCTGCGAGGTCTGCGCCGAGGCCTGCGAGCGCTTCCCCGATGACGAGACGATGCGTCGGTGCGCCGAGATCTGCCGCCGGACCGCCGAGTCCTGCCGTCAGATGGTGGAAGCAGCAGCCTGAGGCGCCTCGCGAAACCGGTTCTCGCCCTTCTTCTATAGCCCGGCGTGGCAGCCGAGTGTCACGATGGTCAGGACGACGAGGGGCAACCACTCGTACGGCAATCGTCCGGTCGGGCTGGGGCGAGCGCCCGCCGCTCGATCGAGCAGTCGCTCCACCCGGCGATCCGCCGCGTACGAAAGTGACGCCGGCTGAAGGCTGCGATCGCCCTTGAGCAGGGCGCGGGCAAGCGACTGCGCACTCGACCCACGCCGAATGGCATCAGCATCCGCGAGCGCCTCGAGATCGACCAGGCGGTCAAGGACGACCTCGCGGACCACTTGGGATCGCCCCAGGAGCCGGAGCCACGCACCCAAGGCGGCTGCCCGCATAGGCGCCCGCGTCCGCCGATGGTGATCCTCGTGGTAGATCACGGCCCGGAGCTCGTCATCCGCCAGTGCAGCGACCAGCGGCACTCCAACGAAGATCCGTGGTCGGACGGATCCGACCACCAGGGCGTCCGTGCCGAGCGACGGGGTGACGCAGCACGGGACGCCGAACAACTGGATGTCGCGCCCGTCGACGGCCAGAAGGCTCGCCAGCCGATGAGAATCGATGAGGTCCCGGACGATTAGCAGGGCCCAGAGGACAGCCAGCCCGACGCCGCCGATCTCGATGGCCAGCATGGGATCGCCGCCGATCAGGCCGCCGAGCACGACGCACCATCCCAGCGGACCGGCCCCGACGGCAGCGAGACCGCCGGCTCCTCGTCTGGTCATTCCTGCTCGTCGGCGAGGGCGGCCAACCGTCGACGCGTCTCGGGGTCGACGTCCGCCAGCCTGACGGCGAAGTGCCGAAGTGCCGCCGTCCCGTACCGGTCGACGAGTCGGTCCACCGCCAGTCCACTCAGGCGATCGATGAGCTGCGCTTCAGGGGCGGTCGGACGGTAGACGTACTGGCGTCCCCGGCGATCGCGCGCCAAGACACCCTTCTCGTGCAGGCGACTCATGACGGTCATGATCGTCGTGTACGCATGTTCCCGCCGCTGGGCCTCACGAAGGCCATTCACGACGTCCGCGACGCTCGCCTCACCTCGACTGACGACCTCACGCACGATGGCGGCCGCCAAGGGACCAAGGACGTCTTCGAATCGGGGAGTCCGGGTCACCGCACCTTCCCTCCGGCTCCGAGCGTACCACTCACCCTGTGTACTACGAGCCTGTAGTGCTATCGTCCTCCGGCATGGAAGCACTGCTTGCCGACGAGCCGCTGCCGGTCCTCGAGGGGGTCGGCCTTGCCGCTGTCAGCCTCGCGCTCCTGCTGGCATCGGTCGCTCGCGGACGCTCGCGGCAGTCCGTGAACCGGGTGGCACGGGTCTACTGGGGCGACGTCAGCCGGGCAGGCTACATCTGGGCGGCAGCCACGGTCGTCGTGCTGGTCGGCGGACTCCTCGAAATCGAAGGCCTCCGGATCCCCATCTGGCTGTTCCTGGCCGTCGTCCTCGGCTTGGCCGGCTTGGCGATCGTTCGCCTTCGCTGGACCCGGGAGGCCATCGCGTCGCGGCGACTGCCCGTGGACGATCCAAGTCGACCGGGGCGTGCGCGGCTTGTCTCGACGGCGTGGGAGGTGGGAACGTTGGGCGCGGGCCTGGGAGGCCTCCTGGTCTACGCCGTCAGCGTGTCCCACGATTGGGGACATCCCGTCCATTGGCTGGTCGCCGGCGTCGGGGTCGCGGTCGGGTACGCCCTTGGACTCATCGTCGCGACACCGCGGTACACCGTAGAGCGGCTCTCGCCGTAAGCCGGCGATGGGGTCTGGTGGCGAGCCCAATGCCCGAGCGTCCATACTACTGGCCTGTCGTCCTTGTCGACCGAGCTACGGCCCCGAGGTCTCGTGGAATCGCTGCAGCCCGTTGCCCGTCCACATGTCTCGTTCCGTGCGACCGGCGTCACTAAGACGTTCGGCGGCACCGTCGCGCTGTGGAACGTTGACCTGGACGGCCGGTCTGGCGAGCTCGTTGCCGTCCACGGTTCGAACGGCTCCGGCAAGACGACGCTCCTGCGGATCATCGCGGGCCTCGCCGCGCCGACGCGCGGCGGTGTCGCGTGGACGACGACATCGCCCGGGAGTCGACCCCGGATCGGGCTGCTCGGTCACGCGAGCCACCTGTTCGACGAGCTCACCCCGATCGAGAACGTCATGCTCGCGGCACGACTTGCCAAACGTGACGACGCGGTCGCGATCGACCTGCTCGGCAAGCTCGGGATCGGTCAGCACGGCGCCCGCAGGACGGGTGTCCTCTCGGCGGGGACGCGGCGGCGGGTGGGGCTTGCCCGTGTCCTCGCCACGGATCCTGACGTGCTGCTCGTCGACGAGCCGTTCGCCGGACTGGACCAGTCAGCGGCAAACCTCGTGGCGCAGTCCCTCGCCCGGGCGCACGGCAAGGGCCGGCTCGTCCTGATCGCGACCCACGACGACGCGCGAAGCGCCGCCATCGCGACCCGTGCCGTGCGTCTCGAGGGCGGAAGGCTCGGACGGGTCCGCGGTCTCTCGGGGCAGGCGACGGCACGTTGAGCCTCCTTGCCGACGCAGGCGCCCTGGCGAGGAAGGACCTCGTCGTCGAGGTGCGCGCACGCCAGGCCGCGGCCAGCACCTTCGCCCTGGCTGGGATCGCGCTCGTCGTCGTCGGCCTGGCCGTGGGGCCCGACCCCGATCGATTGCGCGCGCTTGCCCCGGCCCTCGTATGGATCGCGCTGCTCTACGCGGCGATCGCGGTCGCCGACCGCCTCGAGCGGATCGATCGCTCCGACGACGCGTTCGCCGGCCTCTGGCTCGTCCTGGCCGACCGGCGCTCGATCTTCGTCGGGCGCGTCCTCAGCCTCGCCACCGTCCTCGCCATCCTGCAGCTGGCGACTTGGGCGGCGGCGATGCTCCTGCTCGATCTGTCCATCCGTCCAGAGGCGCTCCTGCTCGTGCCCCTGTCGATGCTCGCGGCCTTCGCGGTCGCGACCGCCAGCGCGCTGACGCTGGCCCTCGTCGCGGACGTCACGCATCGCCCCTTGCTGCTGCCGGTCGTCCTCCTGCCGCTGCTGGTACCGACGTTGCTGGCCGGCGTGCAGGCGAGCTCGGCCGTCCTCGGCGGTCGCCTCGGCGAGGCGACCGGGTGGGTGGCCACCCTGGTCATCGAGTCGGCCCTCTTCGCGGGGCTCGGGCTCCTGACCTACGAGACCGCGGCGAGCCCGAGCTGAAGAGCCGATGAGGGCCAGGCTTTTCCCGCCCGGCTGGCTCGCGGCCGGCGCCCTCGCCGCGACGGTCATCGTCGGCTTGTTCGGCGTGCCGGCCGACGCGGTCCAGGGCGACGTCCAGCGGATCATGTACGTCCACGTTCCGAGCGCCTGGCTTGCGTATGGCGCGTTCTTCGTGACGTTGAGCGGCAGCCTGGCCTACCTCGCCCGGCGCGACCTGCGCTTCGATCGCCTCGCGGCGGCCAGCGCGGAGATCGGACTGGTGTTCACCGGCCTGACCATCGCGACCGGGGCGATCTGGGGCAAGGCGACCTGGGGCAAGTGGTGGGACTGGGACCCACGCCTGACGACGACGGCCATCCTGCTCGTCGTCTACGCCGGCTACCTGCTGCTGCGCCAGTCGGTCGTCGACCGGGACCGCCGTGCGAGGCTGAGCGCGATCTTCGGGATCGTCGGCTTCGTCAACGTGCCGGTCGTCCACTTCTCCGTTCTCTGGTGGCGCGGCCTCCACCAGGCGCCGACGGTCATCCGGCCGGGCGACCCCACGATCGATCACCTGCTGCTCGCGGAGCTGCTCGCGAGCGTCGTCAGCTTCACCCTCGTCTATCTCTGGCTCCTTCGCCGGCGCGTCGAGCTGGAGGAGGCTCGTGACGCAGCTGAGCTGGCGCTGGAGCCCATCGGTTGATCGACCCGTTCGTGACCGCCGCCTACGCGACCGTCGCCGCTGGGCTCCTGCTCTATGTCGCGTCGGTGACGACCCGCCTCCGGGGCGCCAGGCGGACCGCGACGGCCCTGCAGCGCGAATGCCACCGAGTCGGTCGAGATCGGGCGCGAGCGGCGGACGCGATGATCTCGCCGGAGCCGACCGAGGGGCCGCCATGAGGCGCCCGCGGACCGCGACGCTCGTCGGCCTGGCGCTCGTCGCGGGGGCGTTCCTCGCCCTGGTTGCGATCAGCCTGACGAGCGCTCTGGTCTACTACGTGACGCCGACCGAGCTCGCCGCGCGGCCGCCCGCCGGGACGGTCCGGCTCTACGGGGTCGTCGAGCCAGGGTCGGTTCGCTGGGCTGCCGACTCCTCGACCCTCTCGTTCCGTGTCACGGACGGGACGACGACCATGGCGGTCGCCAGCCGCTCGCTCCCGACCGGCCTGTTCCGGGACGGGATCGGCGTCGTCCTGGCCGGTCGCCTCAGTGGCCCGGAGGCGTTCGAGGCGGACGAGGTCCTGGTCAAGCACACAGAGGCCTACGAGCCGATGCGGCCCGGCGAGACACCCCCGCCGGACCTCCTCGAGGCGCTGCGCGTGGACGACCCGTGATCGGCTCACTCGGCCTGGCGGTGACGATCGTCGGCGCGGGCAGCGCCCTGCTCGGAGCTTTCGCGGCGGTGCGCGCCGTCCAGCGTCGCTGGAGCGCCGAGGCCGCGATCCGGGCCGCATGGTGCTCGTTCGCCGGGCTGGCCGCGGCCAACGTCCTGATGATCGTCGCCCTGGTAGGCCGCGACTTCTCGATCGCCTATGTCGCCCAGGTCGGAAGCCGAGCGACCCCGCTGCTGTACACCGTCGCCTCGCTCTGGGGAGCCCTCGAGGGCTCAATCCTTTTCTGGGCGGGTCTCCTGGCGGGTGTCACGGTGCTGCTCGTCACCCGGACCCGGGATGCCGACGACCGGGCGCGCCTGCCCGGCGCCCTGGCCGTGCTCCTCGCCCTCACTGCCTTCTTCGCCCTGATCGTCGTCGGCCCGGGCAACCCGTGGCAACGCCTGTCGCCCGTACCGCTCGACGGGCCGGGCCCCAACCCGCTGCTCCAGGACCACCCGCTGATGGCGTTCCACCCGCCCGTGCTGTACCTGGGTTTCGTCGGGCTCGCGGTTCCGTTCGCCCTGACGATCGACGCCCTCGTGCGCGGCCGCCTGGATGATGGCTGGCTTCGCCTCGCCCGCCGCTGGACCCTGGGGCCGTGGGCGCTGCTGACGCTCGGGCTCGTGGCCGGCGCGTGGTGGTCGTATGCCGTGCTCGGCTGGGGTGGCTACTGGGCCTGGGATCCCGTCGAGAACGTCGCGCTCCTCCCCTGGCTCACGGCGACGGCCTTCCTCCACTCGGCGATGGTCGGCCGTCGCGGTGGGCTTCTCCTCGCCTGGAATGTCGCGCTCGTCACCGCCTCGTTCGCGCTCACGCTGTTCGCCACCCTCGTCACGAGGAGTGGTGTGCTGGATTCCGTCCATGCTTTCACGCGCTCCGCGATCGGTCCGCTTTTTGTCGGCCTCCTTGGGGCGGTGCTCGTCGGCGTGGTCGGGCTCCTCATCCTCCGGCTCCCGGAGACGAGGGCTGGTGGCCGTCTCGGCACCCGCGGCCGAGTGTTCCTCCTGAACAACCTGCTGCTCTCTGCGATCACCGCGACTGTGATGTTCGGCACGGTCTTCCCACTCCTCGCCGAGGCGATCGCCGATACCCGCGTCAGTGTCGGGGCGCCCTACTTCGAGCGTGTGATCGGTCCGCTCGCGGTCGGCCTCCTCATCCTCGTGGGGATCGGTCCAGCACTACCCTGGGGCGAATGGTCGGCCACGGCGCGCCGGTCATTGATCCCCGGCGCGCTCTCGGCCGCCGCGATCGCCGGCCTGTTGCTGATCAACGGGTCCGAACCTGGCGCCGTCGCGGGCGCGGCCGCGGGCACGTTCGCCGTGGCCCAGTCGGTCTGGTTCCTCGCCCGTCGACTGCTCCGAGTCGACGGACGAACGAACGGATCGGGCGCTTGGGTACGGGCGACGACCACGCGGGCGGTGGGCGGCCTCATCTCGCACGTAGGTGTCGCCCTGCTCGCCCTCGCCGTGATCGCGTCCTCGACCGGCAAGCGGGAGACGGTCGTGTCCCTCTCGGTCGGCGGCTCGGCGGATGTCCTCGGTCAGACGGTCACATTCCTGCGAAGCGAGGAGCGCCCGGGGCCGAACCGAACCGTGATCGCGGCGACACTCCGGATCGGCGACGGGCCGAACGCAGCAGAACTCAGTCCGGCCCTCAACGTGTTCCGGACATCGACACAGGCCATCGCGACACCCGCGATCGTGCCGGGCGCCTTGGATGACCTGTACGTCACCCTCCTCGATCTCGACCAGACGACCGGGGTCGCGACCCTCCGCGTCGGCAGCCACCCCTTCGTGTCCTGGATCTGGCCCGCTGGCGCACTCATCGGCGTCGGGGGCGCCCTGGCCTTCGCCGCCTGGCCGTTCGCTCGCCGTGCGCACGCCACCGACACCTCGACCCGGGACCGCGCGGCCATGGTCGCACCGGAGTCAGCCATCGATGTCGTCGGTCGCTGAGCCCACGCCAGCCCCGGTGCCGGTGGCGACTCGCCGTCGCCCGCGGCGCCTGCTCCTCGCCGCGTGCCTGCTTGCCGGCGTCGCGGCGCTCGTCGCCGTCCTGACCGTCAACGTCGGTCGGCCGGTGCGCCCCGTCGACACGCCGATCGTCGGCCGTCCGGCACCGGCATTCGACCTCCAGACCCTCGACGGCCAGCGCCTCACGCTCGCCGAGCTGCGCGGCTCCCCGGTGGTCCTGAACTTCTGGGCGTCGTGGTGCATCCCATGTCGCGAGGAGGCACCGCTCCTGACGGCCGCCGATGCGAAGTACCGGCCGGACGGCCTTCGCGTCCTTGGCGTCGTCTACCAGGACAGCGCCGAGAACGCCGGCGATTTCATGGGCCGCTACGGCCAGACGTATCCGGGCCTCCTCGATCCGGACGGCCGGACGGCGATCGACTACGGCGTCTTCGGCATCCCCGAGACGTTCTTCATCGACCGCGCCGGGATCGTCCGATCGCGCCAGGTCGGGCCGGTGACCGCCGAGGGCCTCCAGCGGGAGGTCGAGGCGATCCTTCCGTGACGGTCATCGGTCGCCGCATCGGCCGCACCGACGCCATCCTGCTGGTCGCTGTCGCGGCGGTCGTGCTGAGCGTCGCCCTGGCGGCCGTCACGTCGCCGAGCGACAGTCTCGACGACAATGCGCGCAGACTCGAGGCGCAGCTCCGCTGCCCGACCTGTCAGGGCCTCTCGATCGCGAGCTCGCCGGCGACCTCCGCTGCCCAGATGCGGACGCTGGTGCGTGAGCAGCTCGCCGCGGGGGCGTCCGACGACGAGGTTCGAGCGTTCTTCGTCGCCCGTTACGGCCGGTGGATCCTCCTCGATCCGCCCGTTGGCGGTCCGGATCTCGCGCTCTGGCTCGCGCCTGCCGTCATCGCCGCGACCGGTGCCGTGCTCGTGGTCCGTCGGACGCGCATCCGGGAGCTCGCTGCAACCCCCAGGCGCTGGAGCGCCCGGTCGCCGTTACCCGCATCCCGCCTCTCCACGATCGTCGTGGGCGCGGCGATGGCCCTCGCCCTTGCCGTCCCGATCGCCGCCGCGGTCGGACCGCGCCTCGTCGGCCGGGAAGTGTCGGGCGGCCCGGCCCCGCAGACCGCTCCATCGATCGAGGATCTCGAGGCATTCGTCGATGCCCAACCTCGCGACGTCGATGCGCTCGTTGCCCTCGGCGACGCGCTGCTCGCGACGAACCGGGACGGCGATGCCGCGGAACGATACCAGGCGGCGCTCGAGCTCGATCCGGAGAACGTGCCGGCGCTCCTCGGCGTCGGGACCATCCTCCTCGGCGCCGACCGCCCGGACGCCGCGGGGCCCGTCTTCGACCGCATCCTGGCCCTCTCACCAGATCAGCACGACGCCCTCCTCTATCGAGCCGCCGCCCGTCTCCGGCTCGAGGACGGAGCGACCGACGAGGTCCGCCGCGACCTCCGGCGCTTCCTCGAGGTGGCGTCGCCGGACGATCCACGACGCGCGATGGCGATCGGCCTGCTCGAGGCGTCGCCCGCGCCATCGCCAGGGACGTCGGCCCCGCCCGTAACGGCGAGTCCGCGGCCGTGACCCTCGCCGTCGCGTTCCTCGCGGGGCTCGTCTCCTGCCTCTCGCCGTGCGTGCTGCCGGTCGTGCCCGTGTTCGCCGGGTACGTCGCGGGCGGATCGGGTGCCGGATGGTCCTCCGGCCTCGCCACGCCACCGCCGACCGCCGCTGTCGGCTCGCCGACTTGGCGGGGGGTCGGCTTCCTCCTGGGGTTCCTCGGCGTGTTCGTCGTGCTCTGGGCGTCCGTCGGCGTCGTCGGCTTCACCCTGATGTCGACGGTCCCGCTCCTCCGCCAGGTGACCGGCGGCCTGATCGTCGCCATGGGCCTGCTCATGATCGCCGGCCGCCACCCGATGCTGATGGTTCCCGCTCGCCTGGGCACGATGGGCGCCGGCGGTCCGCTCCTGCTCGGTGCGGGCGTGGCGGTCGGCTGGACGCCATGCATCGGCCCGACGCTCGGGGCGATCCTTGCCCTGGCCTCGTCGGCGCCGACGGCGGGCGCCGGCCTGCTCCTCCTGCTCGCGTACGCCGCGGGACTCGCCATACCGTTCATCGCAGTCCTCGTCGGCATGCGGCGGTTCCGCCGTCTGGCAGGTTGGCTCGGTGAGCGCCGGCGACTCATCGAGGTCGTCACCGGAACCCTCGTCGTGGGAGTCGGCGTCCTGGTGTTCACGGGTGCCTTCGCCCGTCTGGCCGGTCTGTTCAACTTCGGGATCATCTAGGTCATGCCACGCAGGTCGCATCTCGCCATCGCCGTCGCCGTCGGGTCGCTGCTGGTCGCCGGGCGAGGCCACGTTGGCCGCTTCCTGCGGATCGTGGACCAGCGCGCCGGCGTGTTCGCGCCGCGCGGCGCAGGCCTCTACAACGCCATCGCGCCCACGATCCTCCGACCCCTGTATCGACGGGTAGCCAACGACGTGGTAGCGCTCCCCGGGAGCGTGGCGATGCCGCAGATCTCGGCGGTGCTGGAGGTCGGATCCGGGCCGGGCGAGCTCGCCCTCGAGGTCGCGCGGCGGCTGCCAGGAGTTGACGTCGTCGGCATCGACCTCGCCGAGGCGATGATCGATGCGGCCATCAAACGCGCGGACGCCGAGCGGCTCGACGGACGCGTTCGTTTCGTGCTGGCCGATGCCGCGGCCCTCCCGCTGGCAGATTCGTCGTTCGATGTCGTCGTCTCGACGCTCAGCCTCCACCACTGGGAGGACCCCTCGACCGTCTTCGCCGAGATCGCCCGCGTGCTCCGTCCGGGTGGCATCGCGCTGGTCTACGACCTCCGGCCGTTCGCCTACACGCAGCGCGAACTCGAGGTCTTCCTCGCCGGCGGACCGTTCGAGGGCGCGTCCCTGGACCGGGCTCTCGTCGACCCGGGCCTGCTTCCCGCCCTGTTCGTCCGGATCCGTCTCGTTCGGCCGTCTGCAAGCTGACCGATGACCGCCGCGGGCGAGCGCTGGCACGCATCGGCCGTTCCATCGCGGCGCGCGATGTTGCGGACAGCACGACGGGCGTGGTACGTCTTCACCTCGGTCAGGACGGCGAACGGGCTGCTTGCCGTGATGATGCTCGCTGGCCTGGCCGGCATCCTCGTCCAGCAATACGGCACGTCGACGCTGGCGGACCCCAACCTGCTCGCCATGGCGCTCCGACGCCTTCCGGACCGATATGGAGAGCCACTCGCCTCCGTTATCGAGCGATTCGACCTGTATCGCGTGTTCACGTCGTGGTGGTGGACGCTCATCGTCGGGCTGTTCTCGGTCAGCCTCGTCGGAAACACACTGTCGCGCCTACCGCGGCTTCTCCGTGACGTGCAGACGCCGCCGGTCAAACGGGGGCGGGCCTTCTTCCGATCCTCGGTCCGCGCAAGGACGGGCCCGCTCGAGGGCCTCGACGGTGCCGTCCTTCCCGACCGCCTCCGGCAGGCGGGCTACCGTGTGCGCCTCGAAAGGGCGAGCGGTGTCACCCATCTCATGGCCGAGCGGAACCGGTTCGCACCGCTCGCTTCGCTCTTGAGCCACGGTGCGCTCCTGCTCTTCGTCCTCGGGATGGGCATCGTGACGCCCCGGTTTGGGTACGAGACGGCGCTGAAGGTACCCACCGGCGAAGGGCGGCCGACCGGCTTCCCGAACGATCCGCAGACGGTCCTCGTCCAGAACGAAGACTTCATCGCGCGCTTCGACGCGGCCGGCATTCCGCTCGACTACCGGACGACGATCGCCGTCTATCGCAACGGCGAGCAGATCGCCCGCAAGGAGATCACCGTCAACGACCCGCTATCGGTCGACGGCTGGGTGTTCCACGAGAACTTCTTCGGCCCCGCGGTGGAGATCGACGTCCGCGACGAGGCGGGCCTCATCCTCTACTCGGGCTCGGTCCTGCTCGATGGGAACCTCAGCGGGAAGCCCGAAGGACTGCTGAAGGTACCTGCCACTGACGTCTCGCTGGAGCTGATCCTCGCGAAGGGCGAAGGAGGCGTTGCCGAATTGACGGTCATCGGCGTCCGTCGGCCGACAGGAGCCGACGAGGGCCCAGAGATCGTCTTCGGCGCCGTACTCCGCACCGGCGACGGCTACCGCGCTCCTGATCCCGGCATCGGCATTGAATTTCGCCGGCCGAGCAGCTACATCGGGTTGATCGCGAAGCGCGACCCGGGTCAGGGCGTCATCTGGCTCGGAGGCGTCCTCCTCGTCGCCGGCATCTCGATCAGCCTCCTCAGGCCACGCCGCCGGATCTGGGCGCGCTACGACGCGACGACCGTCCGACTTGCCGTCGTCGGCGGAGATCCGTTCACCGAGGACGAATGCGCTCGATGGGTCGCGGCGCTGCCCCCCGTCGATCCACACCAGGCCAAGTCCGTCCCTTGCGAGGAGGACGCGCGGGGGTGAACCGAGCGGTTTCGCGCGATGTCCTATTTGGTATGGAAAGCACGCAAGAGCCCGCCCATGATCCGCGATCTCGTCGAGCGCGCCAGAGCGGGAGACACCGCGGCGTTCGACCTGCTTGTCGATCGGTCGCTGGAGCCCTTCATGCGGCTGGCAACCGCGATCATGATCGACCGTGATCTCGCGCGGGACGTCGTGCAGGACAGTCTCGTCCTCGTCTGGCAACACCTGCCTGAGCTGCGCGACGACGGCGCGTTCGACGCGTGGGCGAAACGGATCGTGATCAACACGGCGCGGAATACCCTTCGCGCAGCGCGCCGGGTGCGGGCCATCCCCACATGGACGCCGTCGGATCCGTTGGAAGGTGCGGCCGATCGGATCGCACTCGAGGCAGCGCTGCGCGGGCTCGATGCCGAGCATCGCGTGGTGCTCGCCCTCTTCTACCTCGAAGACCAGTCGGTCGCCGCCATCGGCCGACTGCTCCGCATCCCCGAGGGAACCGTGAAGTCGCGGCTGCATTCCGGACGGGCCAAGCTCCGAACAGCCTTCGAGGACGATGATGGACGAACGTGATGGGAGGATCCGGGCGGCATACCGCAGCCTGACCGAGCCGACCGATCTGGAAAGGTCGTCGCGCGCGATCGGGATCGCGATCCGTGCGGCCGGGCGACCGCGCCGGCGCGGGGTTCCTGCTCGCTTTGCGGCCGCCGTCGCGGCGTCCCTGCTCGTGGTCGTGTCGGTCGTTGGGGCCGCGATCGTCTTCTCACGTCCCGGCCCAACGACGGGACCGAGCGACGGGCCCGCGGTTTCGAGTGTGGAGACCACGGCCCCCGGGACAGATGCACTGCCGCCCGCGACCGAGGTGACGGTGCCGACAACGCCACCGGTACTCGATTGGCAGCGCCAGTCGCTCGACGCCCCGGCCTCGGGACCCGGGACCATGGGCGCGATCACCGGCGGGGGAAGTGGCGTCGTGGCCGTCGGCTGGACCACGGACCTGAGCCACCACCACAACACTCCGACCTCCGAGCGACACCATACGGAGGCACTCGCGTGGCGATCCTTCGACGGGGGACCCTGGTGGCGGGTCGCGGCAGAGCCCGGTTTCGAGCACGCTGCGATGCAGGACGTGGCCTGGTCACGAGGCGTGCTGGTGGCGGTCGGCTATGACGACTCGGCCCCGGACGGCGCCCGGACGACGAGGATCTGGAGCTCGCCCGACGGCGCGAGCTGGACGGTCCTGCCCGACTCGACGCTCCCCGCCAACTCGCACCTGACCCGCGTGCTCGGAACGGCGGATGGATTCCTCGCGAGCGGCGTCGAAGTCGCGTCGGACGGGAGCCAACGGAGTGTCGTCTGGCGATCGGCCGACGGCGCGTCGTGGGTACGAGCGACCGATCGGGCGGCCTTCGAGGACGGGATCGTCCTCGCCATCTTCGAGACCGCCGACGGGCTCGTCGCGATCGGCGACGCGCGAGAGGATCTGTACGCCGCTCAGCCCGTCCTCTGGCGATCGAGCGATGGGTCGCAATGGGCGCAGGTCCCGCTTCCTGACGACCCGTTCGGGAGCGGCGCGGCGGGCATCGCCGGCATCGTGTCTGGCGGCCCGGGATACATCGCCGTCGGCACCGTGATCGACACGGTCTCTCCCCAGGATCCCGCTGCCAGCCTGATCTGGCCGCCGACCGACGGGGCGATCTGGACGTCACCGGATCTCCGCAGCTGGACGCGCGCGGAGCCGGCTCGCCAGTTGTTCGGCGGCGAGGACGACGAGGCGATCAGCTCGGTCGTCGCCGTCCGGGGCGGGTACATCGCCTTTGGCAGCGCGGCTGGTGCCGCCGCCGCCTGGTCCTCCGGCGACGCCGAACGCTGGGAGCGGGCCGAGCTGCCCGAGGCCGCGAATGCAGCGATCGACGACGCCACTGTGATGAACGGAACGGTCGTCGCGGTCGGCGGCGTGGGTGACGCCCCTGCCGTGTGGCTTGGAAGGGCCCAAGATGCCGCGAACTCGCCCGCGGCGATCGAGGGGATCGACTACCCGATCACCGTCTACTCGCACTGTGGCCTCGATCGTTCACGATTCGACTTCGACGGCAGCCTCTGGAAAGCCGTCGGACGGACGTCGGACGGCCAGGGCAACCCGCCACCGGGCTATGACAACCCGTTCGATTCCGGAACGATCCGCCTGCTCCCCGACGGCGCGGCCGAATACACGAGCAGCCGCGGTGTGCGGCTCAGCCTCGAGCGTGTCGATGATCCAGCCCCCAGCGGCTGTTACTGATCCCGTCCTCCCCGGCCATCGCTCGGGCGTGGGCGCAGCTCGATCCGTGTGCCCCACCGGCTTTTGTCGGCCGGTCAGGGCCCCGGCCAGGTGCGCCCGCCGTCGTCGGATCGGAAGAACTCGGTCGAACGGGTGACGACGACGATGGTGCTTCCGCCCGCCGTCACGGCAACAACGAGGACCTGACCCTCGAACGGCAGCTTCGACCAGCTGGCGCCACCGTCGTCCGAGCGGGCCATCCCGCCGGGCCCACCGGCCACGAGGACCCGTCCGTCAGCGGTGGCTGCGAGGCTGGCGATCGGGTAGATCTCGGGACTGGCGGCGCCCGTCCACGTCCGGCCGCCGTCGTCCGAGCTGGCCAGGCCACTCGCCGTCACCCCGAACAGGCGCGTCCCGGACGGGCCGGCCACGGCGGCCGGAAAGAGCACGTTCTCCTGCTGGACCTGTTCCCATGTCAACCCGCCGTCGCCGCTTTCCCAGAGCCCGCCGGTCGCAAGGTACGCCCACATCCTGTCCGGATCCGTGGGGTCGCGGGCGAAGCCATGAATGTCCAGGCTGGGCAGGGCGGCCGGGATGTCCTGCCAGGTGCGGCCGCCGTCGCGACTCTCGGAAAGGACATCGTGGCCGGCGATCACGATCGATCCATCCGCGGCGGGCTCGAGGCTCATCGCGTCGGCGCGGCTGCCCAGGGCCTGCCAGCTCCTGCCCCCATCCGGGGACGAGAGGACGCCGCCATGATGGCCGAACAGCAGCCGGCTCGGGTCGTCGCCGACGAACGCGAGCGAGTGGACGTCCTGGGTCCCCAAGCGGCTCCAAGCCACGGTTGACGAGCCACCGGGCCGCAGGATCACGAAGGCGATGGCTCCAAGGGCCACCACGCCGACCAGCGCTGCGCCCGCGAGGAGCCGACCTCGACGCCGGCCTTTCGCCGGCTGGGTGCGGCCTGCCGCCCGCGACGCGCGCGGGCGCGTGGACCGGCGACCGGCCTTGCTCATAAGGCCCGGCCAGGCTGCAGTCGGCCAGGGAACGGGTCGCCTGCACGATCGTCCATCGACGGCCATCCTACGACGCGAATGTAGTGTTCGCCGCCGGAGGCGTGGATCGGCGCGTTGGCTTCGGAGCAGACGGAGGACCGCATGACAGACGTTCGCATCGGCCCGTACGGACCCTTCCCGTGGGTCGACCTGGTCCTGCTCGGCTGGTTCACGCTGACCGCCCTCTCGGTCGCGTACGTGGCCTGGGACGCGTACCGCAACAACCCGGAGATGACCGTCATGAAGTGGGGCTGGGTGCTCGTCACGCTCTATCTCGGACCGATCTCCCTCGCGCTGTATGTCCTGTCCTGCAAGGAGCCGGCGCCCGGAACCCACGAGGAGTTCATCAAGCCCCTCTGGAAGCAGGCCCTCGGCTCGACCATCCATTGCGTCGCCGGCGACGCGACCGGGATCGTCGTCGCGGCCGCGGTGACCGCCGCCCTGGGCCTCGCGATGAACGTCGACCTCGTCGTCGAATACATCGCCGGGTTCGCGTTCGGGCTGCTGGTGTTCCAGTCGCTGTTCATGAAGGACATGATGGGAGGCTCATACCTGAAGGCCGTTCGCCATTCCCTCGTGCCCGAATGGCTCTCGATGAACTTCATGATGGCCGGCATGTTCCCGACCATGGTCGTCTTGATGATGGGTCGCGACATGCGGGCGATGGATCCGACCCAGCTGACCTTCTGGGGCGCGATGTCGGCGGCCGTCGGCGTCGGCCTCCTGACGGCATTCCCCATCAACGTCTGGCTCGTCCAGAAGGGCCTCAAGCACGGGATGGGCACCGTCCGGGCGCTCGGCAAAGGCGGCCACAGCCTGGAGGCCGAACGGGCCCGCTGGCAGCGGCCGGACCGCCCCGGCCAGCCCGCAGCCGCGGCACGGGAACCCGCGATGTCTGCCGGACACGACATGAGGACGATGGGATGACCGACCACGCAGGTCATGGCTCCAAGTCGCCGGACGAAGAGCCCGATTCGGCCACGAAGCCAACCCAGGCAGGAAAGCCGGACGCGGGCAAGCGGGACGCGGCAAGGAAGAAGACCACTGATGGGTCCATGGCCGGGATGCCGGGCATGGCCGCCAACGATGAGCTCGCCCTCGCCCACCGCCCGACCCGACCGCAACTCGTGTCGATCGGCCTGCTCTCGGTCGTGACGCTCGCGCTCACGCTCGCCTTCTCCGCCTCGTTCGCGAACCTGAGCCTGTCCGCGCACGATGTTGCCGGGGCCGTCATGCCGCCCGGCATGGTCATGCCCAGGGACATGCCGGCCGAGGCCATGCGTGACATGGCCGCCGTCGACCCGCGAACCGTGAGCTATCGAGCCCCGGTGGAGGCACGCGGCGACCAGCCCCTCGAGCCGCGGATCGAGGGCGGGGTAAAGGTCTTCGACCTGACGGCGTCCGTCATCGAGTGGAACATCCTCTCGTACGAGCGGGTGATGGGCTACGCCTTCAACCAGCAGATCCCGGGGCCTCGGATCCGGATTACCGAGGGCGACCGGATCCGCATCAACGTCACGAACGACCTGCCGGAATCGACGACGGTCCACTGGCATGGCCTGGTCGTGCCGAACCAGTTCGACGGGCCAGCAGAGGTCACCCAGGACCCGATCCAGCCCGGCCAGACGTTCACCTATGAGTTCACGGTCAACCAGGCCGGCACGTTCTTCTATCACTCGCACGACCACGCCGACCGGCAGGAGGCCCTGGGCATGTACGGCGCGCTGATCGTCGATCCGAGGGACCCATCGACCGAGCCGGCCGCCGACCAGGACATCGTCATCCAGCTCCAGGAGTGGCTCGAGAAGGAGGGCTACACGTTCCCAGCGATGCCGATGGACGGTGGCCAGCCGAACTTCTTCACGATCAACGGCAAAGCCTATCCGGCGACGGAGACCGTCCGGGCGCGCGTCGGCGAACGGATCCGTTTCCGGTTCATCGGCACGAACAGCGGCTTCATCCACCCGATGCACATCCACGGTGGGCCGTTCGAGATCGTGGCGACCGATGGGGTGTCGGTGCCCGAGAGCGCCCGGATCCAGAAGGACACTGTGAACGTCGCGCCGGGCGAGCGCTACGACGTCATCTGGACCGCGCGCGAGCCGGGTCGCTGGCTCCTCCACTGCCACATCAACCACCACACGACGAACGACAACGTGGAGGAACAGGGAGCCGGCGGCCTGACCATGATCATCGAGGTGGCGCCGTGATCATCGAGGTCGCTCCGTAGGCGCCGATCGATCTCGAGCTGGCCGGGACGGCCTTCCCAGCGTCAGCAGGCGTGTCGGTCGGGCCCGCCCGGCCCGCACCGCTGGCGAAGGGCTCGCCAAGAAGGGACGTGAGGCCGGCCTCGACGGCGGGATCGCTCCCGAGGTACAGGACGATGAGCCTGTCCCGCTGCCAGAACCTTGGGCTCCCGGCCCACTCGACCATGGCGGTGCCGACGTTCGAGGGGTCCCTGGGATCTTGCCTTGCCGCGACCGCGGCCCGCTCCTCCGCGGTCTCGTAGACGTAGACGCGGACCTGCTGCCCGGCCACGCACAGGAGGACTCCCCGACCGCCCAGGGGCTCGGGGTCGAACGTCTCCTCGATGCGGACGGTCGCATCCGCGGCCTGAAGCGCCGCGGCGAGCGCAGCGACCGGGTCGTTCGAGCGGCACCTGACCGGACGCTGCAGGTGGGCTTCCGGACGGCCCGGTCGATGGTCCTGTGCTCGGGGAGGCCGATGGCCCGGCGCCGCACGCTCCAAGGACCAGGCTGAGCGCCAGAAGGATCGGGATCCGGGCCATGCCAGCCGGACGCCCTGCCCCTGCGATGGTTCCGACATCGATTCCGTCTCCCTCACAGGCCGGTCGCGATCGCGGGACGCGGCTCGAGGACGATCAGCACAAGCGCCAGGCTCGCGCCGCCGGCGGGGAGGACCGAGCCCGTCGGGGGGAAGCCATGGGCCGGCGTGGAGAACGACTCGACCGCGGACTGGTGATGCCACCACACGTCGAGCCAGGCGCCGCCGACCATCCACGCCGAAGTGAGCGCAACGAGCCAGTCGAGCCGGCGATCGGTCATCCCTGGCAGCTCAGCGGCGGGCCGCCCGCGCCCGAGACCGCCCGATTCAGCTCTCGCGACGCGAACTGGGCGATCGGGAAGTCGACCCGGCCGGAAGTGCGGAAGTCGCCAACCATGAAGTCGAGGTAGTTGGCCGCCTCGAGCATCGCACGAGCGGCCGGGCCGCTCCGCTCGGGGTCCGCCCCGGAGAGCTTCGATCGGGCGACGCGAAGAAGCCGATCGACCTCGGCCATCTGCCGTGCGACCGCCACACCGTCGCCGGATCGGGCGGCGGCGTGCGCCGACTCAACGGCCCGCAGGGCATCGCGTAGTGCGTCGTGCGCAGAGCAGACGCCGCTTCGGGTCCCGCCTCCGCAGCCAGCGAGGCCGGCGATCACGAGCGCCAGCCCGAGGCCGACCGTCGTCCTGGCCCGCAACCATCCGAACCCGTGCGAATCCACGGGCCGAGGGTCAGACGTCCGCGGGGGCGAGCCGGCCGCCCATCGGACGGCGCGGCTCGGAGCCCAGGCGCGGCGGCCGGAACCGCCGCAGCCGGAGTGCGTTCGAGACGACCGTCACGGACGAGAGGGCCATCGCGGCGGCGGCGAAGATCGGGTCCAGCAGGATGCCCGTGAACGGGAAGAACGCGCCCGCGGCGAGCGGGATGAGCGCGACGTTGTAGGCGAACGCCCAGAAGAGGTTCTGCTTGATGTTTCGCATCGTTGCGTGCGACAGGCCGATCGCCGTCACGAGCGCCCGGAGGTCGCCGCTCATCAACGTGACCGAGCCGGACTCGATCGCGACGTCCGTCCCGGTCCCGATCGCGATCCCGACATCGGACTGCGCCAGCGCGGGGGCATCGTTGATCCCGTCGCCGACCATCGCGACGACCTTGCCCTCGCCCTGGAGCCTGCGGACCTGGGCGGCCTTCTCGTCCGGACGCACGTCGGCCAGCACCCGCGCCACGCCGGCCTGCCGGGCGATCGCCCGGGCGGTCGTCTCGTTGTCGCCGGTCAGCATGACGACCTCGAGGCCCATCCGATGGAGCTCCGCGACGGCCTCGACCGAGCCGGCCTTGAGCGTGTCGGCGATGGCCAGGACTCCCGCCGCACGGCCGTCGATGGCCGCGAACACCGGCGTCTTGCCGGCCGCCGCGAGCTCATCCGCGGCACCGCTCAGCTCGGCCGTATCGATCCCGTGGCCCGCGAGGAAGGCCGGGCGCCCCACGAGCACCTGCCGAGCACCGACCGTCGCGGCGATCCCCTGGCCGGCGACGGACTCGAAGGCGGAGGCCTCGGCGGGCGTCAGGCCGCGCTCGTCCCTGGCGAACCGGACGATCGCCTCGCCGAGCGGGTGCTCCGAGCCGCGTTCGGCCGCGGCGATGAGCGCGAGGAGGTCCTCCTCGTCCGGCGCGCCGTCGGCCCGCACGATGTCGGTCACGCGGGGCTTGCCCTCGGTGAGCGTCCCGGTCTTGTCCAGGACGACCGCCCGGACCTTGTGGAGTCGCTCGAGCGCCTCGGCGTTCCGGAACAGGACGCCGTTCTCGGCGCCCTTGCCGGTGCCGACCATGATCGAGGTGGGGGTCGCCAAGCCGAGCGCGCAGGGGCAGGCGATGATCAGCACGGCGACCATGTTGAGGAGCGCGAGGTTGAATGCCGGTGCTGGGCCGAGCACGAACCAGGCCAGGAACGTCAGGGCCGCGATCCCGAGGACGACCGGGACGAACCGGCTCGTGACGAGGTCGGCCAGGCGCTGGATGGGCGCCTTGCTGCCCTGGGCCTCCTGGACAAGGCGGACGATCTGGGCGAGGACCGTGTCGCGGCCGACCCGCGTCGCCTCGAAGCTGAAGCTGCCGGACGTGTTGATCGTCCCGCCGATGACCTCCTCGCCGCTTCCCTTCGTGACCGGGATCGACTCGCCCGTGACCATGCTCTCGTCGACAGCCGACCGGCCGTCGCGGACGATTCCGTCGACCGGGACCTTCTCGCCCGGCCGGACGAGGACGAGATCGCCGCGCACGACCTCCTCGATCGGGATGTCGAGTTCGGCTCCGGCACGCCGGACGCGTGCCGTCCGGGGGGCAAGCCCGATGAGCTTCTTGATCGCGTCGGAGGTATGGCTGCGTGCCCGCGCCTCGAGGAAGCGACCCAGGAGAATCAGCGTGATGATCAGAGCCGCCGTGTCGAAGTAGAGCGGCGGTGCGCCGGACGTGGCGATGCCCGCCGCCTCGAAGAAGCCCGGGGCGAGGATGGCCGCCACGCTGTAGAAGTACGCCGCCGAGGTGCCGACCGCGATCAGCGTGTTCATGTCCGTCGCGCGGTGCCTGAGGACCTTCCAGGCGCCCCGGTAGAAGGGCCACCCGGCGTAGAACTGGACCGGCGTGGCGAGGGCGAGCTGGAGCCACGGGTTCATGAGGAACATCGGCAGGAAGGGCGCGACCGTCATCGCCGCAAGCCCGAGGAGCAGCGGGATCGTCAGGATCGCCGCGACGATCAGGCGGCGACGCGTGTCGGCCAGATGGCGCTGCTGGAAGCTCGTCTCGGGTCCCCGAGTCGCTTCGCGATGGGCGGCGTGCGGCTCGGCGTCGGCGGACTCCGCGCCCGGATCGACCGGCGGGCCGTCGCTGAGGAGCTTCGCCTCGTATCCGGCTGCCTCGACCGCAGCGATGAGCTGGTCGACAGTGACCCCCGGTCGGGCCGTGACGGACGCACGCTCGGTCGCGAGGTTGACGTTGGCCTCCACGACCCCGTCGACCTTGCGCAGGTGGCGCTCGATCCGGTTGACGCACGAGGCGCAGGTCATGCCCTCGATGTCGAGCGCGAGCGAGCGTGGCCCGGTCAGGCCGCCAGCGGGCGCCCGGAAGGCGATCTCGACAGCTTGCGCGCCGGCGGCACCGAAGGGCTCGGACCGCTCGATCCGAGCCTCGTAGCCGGCGGCCTCAACCGCGGATTGCAGGTCGTCGAGATCGACGCGGGCGGGATCGAACCGGACCGACGCCGACTCCGTCGCCAGGTTCACGTTCGCCTCGACGACGCCGTCGACCTTGCGCAGGTGGCGCTCGATCCGGTTGACGCACGAGGCACAGGTCATCCCCTCGACCGGGAAGCGGACCCCGGCCGCCGTCACCTCAGCAGTCATCGGCGGGCATCACATCGATGGCACGTAGCCGGGGTCGAGGTAGCGCTCGGGATCTTCGTCGAACTCGAGCTTGCAGCCCTTTCCGCAGAAGTAGTAGTCAGTGCCCTTGTAGGCGCTGTGGAGGTCCTTCGTGCGGGCGGCATCCGGCGCGACGGTCATGCCGCAGACGGGATCGATCGACGGTCCGGCGCCGCGCCGTGGGCGTCGTGGTCGTGATCGTGATCGTTCACGTGATCCGGCTCGGCGGCCGGGCCATGGACGCTCGGGCCAACGAGCCACGCGGCTTCCAGGCCCTCCCCCCATTGGGCGTCGAACAACTGGACCTCGGCCCGGAAGTCACGGGTCGGGCTCAGGCTCGCGCCTGCCCGAGGACCGATCGCGAAGTGGTTGCCACAGCAGCACCCTTGCTCGACCTGCTCGGCGCCACGATTGTATTCGACCGACGGGCTGCAGCCGCACGGGCAGCGGTAGCTCGCGCGAAGACCACTTGCGCCGGTTTCGAGAACGGTGAGTTCCATGGGTACGCCTCGTTGCTTCGACATACTGTGGGGGAGTATACCATCCGCCGCCGAAAGGTCTTCGCGTCAGGCTGCGCAACGCTGGCAGCGCACCGCTCGGTCGCGCAGGCGCCACATCAGCGTGGCACCCAGGAGCGCCACAGAGACGACCCCGATGGCCGGCTGGAGGGGCCCGAAGACATTCAGGGCCCCGCTCACTCCGAGCGCCGCCACGACCACCTTGTTGCAGATCGGACAGCCGATGGCAAGGAACGCGGCGACGCCGCCGAGGGCCGCCCGTCCCCGACCTGGCTCCCCGCGCCGATGGTCGAGCGCATGGGCAGGGGTGCGAACGTAGGTCGCGATCAGGAGCCCGATGAGCGGCGCCGAGGCAAGCCAGACGATGACATTGAACGTCTCGGTCGGCGTCATCCGGACGAAGAACGGGCTCGGGATGACGGCCGTCGGCACACCGAGGACCATCAGGGCGGCCACCGTTCCGAGGCCTGCGAATAGCCAGAATCGCGTGTCGAGCGTCGACCTGAGCGCGTCGATGCCGCCAGGGCCGATCCGCTCCTTCGTGAGGCTTGGCAAACCTCGCCTCCTGACCTACTACCCGCGAGTAGTGTTTCTTGATAGCGTAGCCCCGCTGGGCGCACAGCGCCCGCGCAAAGACAGGTTGCATCGAGGCTTCGCCCGCCGGCGGGCGAGGCAACAGCTACGGCAGGAAGAGCCTGGGGTTCAAGGGCCGGCCGTCCAGCATCGTCATCCAGTGGACGTGGCAGCCGAACGATCGACCGGTGTTGCCCTCATAGCCCACCACGTCGCCGGTCTTGACCGTGGCGCCCGGTTCGATGCCGTCCGGCGCGATCGGTTGCATGTGGGCGTACCACGTCTGGAGCTTTTCCGAGTGAAGGATCACGACGACCCACGCGGGGTCCGGGCCATCGGCCCAGTTCCAGCCGGCGTACGCGATCGTGCCGTCGCCGGCCGCCTTGATCTCGTCGTCGCACTTCGTGGCGATGTCCGTGCCGTTGTGGAAGTTCTCGCAGCCGTGCGCCGGGGCGTACCCGGGATACGAGCTGCAGCCGTACTCGCCGGTGATCCGGCCGATGAGCGGCCACTCGAGGGTGCCGTTGTACTCGGAGGGGATGTTTCCGAACCGCTTCTCGTCCTCGATCAGCTTGCTGATGCGGCCGGCCAGCTGCGTCTGCGCACGTGACGCCCTGGCGATCGCCTCCTCGATGTTGTCACGCGTCGCGGCGAGCTCCTCGAACGCCTTCTTCTGGATCGCGAGCTCGCGGGCCGTGGCGGCCTCCAGCTCCGCCAGCCGAGCCTGCGCGTCCTCCAGCTGGCGAAGCTGCTTGTCGAGCTCCTTCTTCTGGACCGCGGTCTCCTGGCGGAGCAGGTTCGTCTCCAGGCGCGTCGACTCGACCGTCGCATGCAGCGCCGCGAGCGTCTCGGCGTCCTTCGTGATCTGGTCGGCGAGAGCCTGATCCTGCTGTCCGACATCGAGCTGGTAGCTGACGGCGGCGAGCACGTCCGAGAACGAGCCACCGGTCAGGAACGTCTCGAGCAGGCTGACCCGATCCGTGTCGTACGCCGCGCGCAGGCGATCGGCGAGGAGGGCCTGCCGCTCGCGGAGCTCGTCCCGCTTGGCCGTCTCCCTGGCCTCGAGCGCGATCAGCTGCTCGTCGAGACTGGCGACCTCGGCGACCAGGGCGGCGTACTTCGCCTTGACGTCGTCGATGGCGACCACCATCCCGTCGATGGAGTCGCGCACCGCGTTGAGGTCGGCGTTGATCTGGTCGAGCGCGCCGGCCGTCTCTGCGATCTCGACCCTCAGCTCGCCCTGCGCGGCGTTGAGTTCCTCGACCTGCTGCTTCTGCTCGGCGATCTGCTTGTCGAGCGCCGCCTGGCGTGCCTTCGCTTCCTCGAGCTCGTCGCCGGCGACGCGACCGGTGGGCACCGCGACCAGTCCGCCCAGGAGCGGGACCATGAGGAGGCCGAGGAGAAGGCGGCGGCGGGGCGTCGAAGAACCGGATCGGGCGAGCGCCTGCCTGGTCGTTGCGGGACCCATCAGTCCAGTGACGTCATCGTGCGAGCAGACTCCGTGGCTTCGCGTCGCTCCTGGGGCCGACGCGGTGACGGCTACGGCTACGCTCGCCGGCGAGCTCGCGGTCCGGTTGCGGGCACTGCCCCCGGGACGAGACCGGCTCGGTCGCGAGCATACCAGCCGTCGTCCAGACACTACCCAGCCCGGGCGGGCGTCACATCCCAATACGTACCTTCCGCGGACTGTGGCTCACCGCCGCGAGCAGCGAACGGTGCGGTTCCGCACCATCCTCGCGCGAACTCACCGCAGGAAACCCCACAGGGAGCCGAGGATCAGGAATGGCCCGAACGGCACGTAGCTCCGCCGGCCGATGCGCCGGGCCACGAGAAGGACGGCCAGGACCGCCCCGGCGACGAGCAGCCCGACGACGACGCCGTTGACGGCCCGCCCCAGGCCCAGGACCAGTCCCACGCCGATCAGCAGCTTGACGTCACCGAGGCCGAATGCCCCGGCACCGAACGGGATCGATGGCAGATACAGCACCGCCGGGATGACGATCGCGGCGGCGATCGCCTGCAGGATGGCGCCACCGACCAGCGGGTTCAACCCACTGGCGGCGTACAGCAGCGCGACGGGGATGACCGGCAAAGTCAGGGCGTCCGGCAGCAGTCGCTGGTCAAGGTCCGTGGCCAGGCCACCGATCAGGACCGCTACCCAGAGTGAGAAGAGCCCGAGCGCGACCGGGTCGGTCCCGAACCGCTGGGGCACCAGACCGAGGCTCACCGCGCCCGTGGCGGCCGTGAGCCACGTTCGCCAGTCGACGGGGCGGCCCGGCGGGTGCTCCTCATCGTGCTCCGGCCAGTGGGTCGCCAGTCGATCGGCCGCGAGTCCGAGTACGAGTCCCGCGAACGCGAAGGCGATGGACAGCGGCGGCAGGGGCGACGGCACGCGCGGAGTCTACGGGTACGGGTGGGCGCGGCGGGTGTGGCGCCGCGGGCGGGCCCGGCGGGCGGGTGCGACGAGGCGGGCGGGGTGACGGCAGGGCGAGCGGCCCGGGTTCCGCCAGATGACCACAGGGCGGTCGGTACGGTCAGGGATTCAGTCGCCCGCCCTCGAGGAGAGCGTGCGATGGAACCATGCGGCACAGTCGTGCGTGACAACCGAGCGCGCCGGTTTGGTCCCCCGGCTAACGCCCGCCTGCAGGTCGAGCGGCGGAACCCGACCGCCGCGGCCTACCCCGGACGCCGCACGCGACCCTGCTCGAACGCCACGGCCCCAGGGGCGCCCGGCTACTTCGCGCCGGCCAGCGCCAGCTCGACCAGCGTCGCGTGCGTCACGCCCGTCGCGCCCCGTGGCGCGAACGGCGTCGCCTTGCGGAAGTACGCCGAGCCGCCGATGTCGAGGTGGACCCACGGCACCGTCCGGAACTCGCGGAGGAACAGGCCGCTCTTGACCAGCGAGCCCTCGGCCGTGCCGGAGTTCTGGAGGTCGCCGTACCAGCTCTCCATCTCGGACACGTAGTCGTCGACGAGCGGCACCTGCCAGTACCGCTCCCCCGCCCTGCCGGCGGCGTCCATCACCGCCTCGTACCAGGGCTGGGGCGTGCCGAACGCCCCGGTGACGAGGTGCCCGAACGCCCGCGACACTGCTCCCGTCAGCGTCGCCACGTCGACCAGGTGCGTCGCCCCCAGCCGCTCGGCGTAGGTCATCGCGTCGCCGAGGATGAGGCGGCCCTCCGCGTCCGTGTTGGTGATGTCGACCATCTTGCCGTTCAGCGCGCGAACCACGTCCCCGGGCCGCGTCGAATGCGGACCGGGCATGTTCTCGACTGCCGGCGCGACGGCCAGCAGCGGCGTTCCCGGCGCGAGCCGCGCGACGGTGGCGATGGCCGCGATCACGGTGCAGGCACCGGTCTTGTCCATCTTCATCTCTTCCATCCGCTCGGACGGCTTGATCGAGATCCCGCCGGAGTCGAAGCAGACGCCCTTGCCGACGATCGCGAGGTGCCGATCGAGGCTGTCGTGCTCCCCTTTTCTGCCGGAGCGCATGACGATCATCCGTGGCGGGTTGTCGCTCCCACGGCCGACGGCCATGAACATGCCCATGCCCATCTCGGTCGCCTTGTCCGGTCCGACGATGTCGATCGACAGGCCATGCCGCTTGGCCAGCGTGGTCGCCTCGTCCGCTAGGACCTCCGGCGACACGTCGTTGGCGGCCCGGTTGGAGAGCGTTCGGGCGACATTGGCACCCTCGCCGACGATGACGCCCCGCTCCGCTGCCCGGGTCACGGCCCCCTTGTCCGCGTCCGGCGCGACGAGGATCAGCTCCTCGATCTTCGGCGGCGCGGTCTCCACGTTCTGCCGGTAGATCTCGTGCGGGTCGTAGGTGCCCTCCACGATGCCGCGGGCGACGAGATCGGCAACTGCCTCCACTCCGCCCTCGAGCGCGTCGGCGAGCGGGCTCAGCCAGACGGCCAGGCTGGCGACCTGGCGACCGCCCAGCCGGCGCTCCGCCGATGCGGCGATCCGGACGACCGTCTCGCGCTCGAGCTGTGCCGCCTCGCCGCCGCCGACCGTGAGCAGGCGGCCGGCGGGCAGCTCGCCGGACGCGGCGAGCGCCGTCGCGTAGCGCTTCGTCTGCAGCTCGCGAAACTCGCTGAGCGCGCGGAGCTCGCCGCCGGAGCGGCGATCGAGCTCCCCGAGCGGCCCCTCGAATGCCAGCTCGTCGAACACGGGGATGACGAGGACGTCCGCCTGGACGGCCCACGGCTGATCGGTGACGACGCGCAACTGCACGGTGAGCGGCTCCTCGTGGGAGGCCGGCGGCACGTGAAGGATGCAGCGCCGGACGGGGTGGGACGTTCCGCCGAGTGTAGCGGCCGAGACCGGACGCGTCGGCTCAGGGCGCTGCCGAGGCGGCCGGACGGGAGGACGGCGGCACCGAGGCGGCCGGAGGCGACGAGGGCGCCGCCGGGCCCGGGCCGGACTCGCTCGTGCGAAGCTCGGCAAGTGCGGCCGACAGCTCGCCGCGCGCCTGCTCGACGCCGATGATGGCCTGGTTCAGCCCGCCCTGCGCGATGTCCGCCATGATGATGACGAGGCCGTTCGTGTTGCCGGGCAGCTGTTCGCGGGCCTCCCGCTCGGCGCGGATCGCGCGCCGGATGTCCGCCGTCTTGAAGGCCGGCGACGCGGCCGACGCCTCGTACAGGTTCCTCAACGCGGTGTCGTAGTCGCGGTTCCGACGGAGCCACTCCTCGAGCGTCCCGACGTCGCTGGTGTTGGCCAGCTGCGCGCGCAGCCGGTCCGCATCGTCGAGCGCTGCCGCAGCGGCGTCGATGTCCTCGATGGCCGCCTGGAATGCACCCCCGCGACCAGCCTCGATGGCCGAGGCGATGAGCTCGTCATGCCGCGCCAGCAGGGCGGACAGGCGGGCACCGGACAGGCCGCCGCTCGCCAGACGCGCCCACGCCCCGGGCAGCCCGTCCGTGGAGCGCAGGGCCGCGAGGAGCCGCGCGTGCCGTTCTCGATTCGCGGTCGACAGGCGCATCTCCGCGCCGGGTCCGAACTCGTCCATCGCCTCGAGCCGGCCCCGGAGCCTCGCGCTCCGGTCCCGCACCTCGCCGACGAGCAGGCCGCCCTCCGAGACGGCCGTCTCGAGCGTCTCGAACTGGCGCGCGGCCAGGGCTGCCAGGGCGCCACGGCCCTGCACGCCGATGGCGTCGACCTGGCGGGAGATCGCAGCCAGCTCGTCCGTGGCAGCGGCCAGCGTGCGCCGCACCGCTCGGTCGGCCGCCCACGTCAGCTCCGGCCGCTCCGCGGTACCGGGCTGATGGTCGAGGCCGGAGACGACGCCGGCGGAACCGAGCGCGATCAGGACGGCGCCCAGAAACCACGCGACCGCGTGGGCGAGGCGCTCCAGTGTCGGGCGGATCCGTTCGACGGTCGAGGAGGCGGTCACCGCGCGATCATGCCCCGACCGGCGCGTCTGCGCACCTGTCGCGGACGGGCGCTCCTCGCAGCGGGCGTCAGGGCGGCGTCAGGATGACGTCGACGCCGCCGTGCGTCGCGCGGCGGTGGGTTCCTGGTCACGGAGCCTCCGCCGGAGGTGCCCGAGGTTGCCGATCATCGGCCGCGGCTCGAACCCGAACGCGCGCTCCACCCCATCGAGCGGACCGATGTTGTCGAACGCCAGCTGGCGAAGCTGGTCCGTCGCGACCGGGAACGGGATGCGCACCGCCTCCGACGCGCCAGCCACGAGCCGGATCAGCGGCACGGGCACGGGCACGATCGCCCGGCGGGCGTCCATCCCCCGGAGCACCTCCTCGACCATCTCGCGATAGGTCCAGTACGCCGGCCCGCCGAGCTCGTACGCCTGCCCGACCGTCGACGGGTCGGCCGCCACGCGCGCCGCGATGCGGGCCAGGTCGCCGATCCACATCGGCTGGTAGCGGCTCCGTGCCCCGGCGGGGATCGGCACGACCCCGGGTGACAGGCGGACGAGGTCGGCCAGGATGTTGAAGAACCCATCGCGCTCGCCCCACAGCAGCGACGGCTTGAGGATCGTCCAGTCGAGGCCGCTGTCCGCCACGATCGCCTCTGCCTTCGCCTTGGACGAGGCGTAGTGGAGGCTCGGGTCCTCCCGGACGCCCAGCGCGCCCTGGTGGATGAAGCGGCGCACCCCCGAGTCGCGGGCGGCCACGACGACGTTCCGGGTGCCCTCGGTGTTGACGAGGCGCAGATCCGCGCCGCCATTGAGGTCCCTTGGGATGGCGACGAGATGGATGACGGCGTCCACCCCCGCGACCGCCGCGCGGACCGTGTCCAGCCTCGTCACGTCGCCGTTCCGGATCTCGACCGCGGCCCGTGGACCGGGCTCGAGGCGGCCGAGGATCCACTCTGCCGCCGCCCGCGTCCGGGCAAGGGCGACGATGCGGTGCCCGGCCCCCAGCAACGCGGGCAGGAAGTGGCTGCCGACGAAGCCGCTGGCGCCGGTGACGAGGATCGTGGACATGGATCGTGCCTCTCGTGGGGGCCGCGGCTGCGCGCCCGATGGCTGGCGTTCGGGCGGCGCCGCCGGGCGGATGCCGCCGACCGTCCACGCGTAGCATCCACCGGTGATCGATTCCCCGTCCGGGCCGGTGCTGCGACGCCTGGTCGAGGCGATGCCCAAGGCGGAGCTCCATCTCCACCTCGACGGCTCGCTGCGGATCGACACGGCGCTCGAGCTCGCCCGCACGCGGCGCGTCGACGCGCCGCGAGACTGGGCCGGCATGTACGCCGCGCTGGTGGCCCCCGAACGCTGCGCGGACCAGGCCGAGCTGCTTCGCGCTTTCGAACTGCCGATCGCGCTGATGCAGGACGCCGAGGCGCTCGAGCGGATCACGGCCGAGCTGGTCGCTGCCAAGGCAGCCGACAACGTCCGCTACCTCGAGATCCGCTGGGGACCGCGGCTGCACATCGCCCGGGGCCTGCCCATCGCCGAGGGGATCGCCGCCGTCTGTCGCGGGGCGCGCGAGGCGGCCGAGCGGACGGGGATCACCGTCCGGCTGATCTGCACGGCGCTCCGGTCACACGAGCCGGCGGACAACCTCGCCCTGGCCGAAACGGCCGCGCGCTTCGCGACCGAGGGACTGACGGGCTTCGACCTGGCGGGCCCCGAGGCGGCGTTCCCCGACCCGCTGCTCCACCGGGGCGCGTTCGAGGCCGCACGCGCCGGCGGCCTCCGGATCACGCTGCACGCTGGCGAGTGGGGCGGCGCGGCACAGGTTCGCGGAGCCCTGGCGCTGGACCCGGAGCGGATCGCGCACGGTCCGGGGACGGTGGACGACGCGGCCCTCGGCCAGGAGCTGCGGGCGCGGGGCGTGCCGCTCGACCTCTGTCCCACCTCGAACGTGCAGGCGGGGATCGTCGCCTCCGTCGCCGAGCACCCGCTGGCACGGCTCCATCGGGCCGGCGTGCCGGTCACGCTCTCGACGGACGACCTGACCGTGTCGGACGTCACCCTCTCCCAGGAGTTCGCGCAGGCGGTCGAGCGGATCGGTCTGACGCTGCCGGAGCTGTGGGCCATCGACCGCCGGGCGCTCGACGTGGCCTTCGCCGACGAGGCCTCGCTCCAGCCGCTGCGCGAAGCGTTCGACGCGTGGGCGAGCGGCATCCCGGAGCTGGCGGCGACGCCGACCTAGTCGAGACCCGCGAGCCAGCGATCGACCTCGCCTGGCGACCTCAGCCGCACCACCACGAGGTGTGCCGCCTCCGGCCGGCGGAGCCATGCTTCCCACCGCCGGCGCCGGCCGTGATGCGTCCGGATCGTCCACCAGATGAGCGACTTCGGGCCGAGCAGTGAGCGCCACGACTCGACGTTGCCGTTCCAGATCGGCTCGCGGCGGATCGCCCGCGAGACGGAGCGGCGGATCGTGCGGCCGAGCACGACGCCGAAGGCGAGATCGAGCCAGACGAGCGTGTCGGCGCGGGCGAGCACGATGTCGCGCACGATCGCGTAGTTGCCGTCGCAGACCCAGCGGTCTCCGGCCGTGGCTGCCCGGACCCGCTGGCGGAAGACCTCCGGCGCCGCCTCCTGCCAGTCGGGGCCCCAGTTCAGGGCGTCGAGCTCCACCCGTGGCAGCGCGAGCCGCACCGCGAGCGCGCGGGCGAGCGTCGTCTTGCCGGCGCCGGAGCTGCCGACGACCGAGATCCGCTCCATCGCGATCGTCGGCCCTCGTCAGGGACCGAGCCGGTCGAGGATGGTCGCGAGCTCAGCGGCGTCGGCGGCGACGGCGGTCGGGCGGTCGGCGTCGGGTAGTGCGTCGAGGTGGAGGAGCGTCGAGACGCCGGTCAGCATGAGGACGGACCGGCAGCCGACCGCACGGGCCGCAGCGATGTCGGTCAGCAGGCCGTCGCCGATCATCACCGCCTCCCGTGGCGAGCGCCCGACGGCATGGGCCGCCGCCTCGAGCAGGTGCGGCTCGGGCTTGCCGATCGACACCGGCGTCACCCCGGTCGTCGCCTCGACGGCGGCAACGAGCGAGCCGGCGCCCGGCCGGAGGCCCCGCTCGGTCGGGTAGACGGGATCGCGGTTGGTGGCGATGAACAGCGCGCCGGCGCGGACGGCGTCGGCGGCGACGGCAAGCCGCAGGTAGGTCAGCTGGGGATCGAGCCCGACGACGACCGCATCGGGGCCGCCCGCGGCGTCGAAGCCGTCGATCGCCTCCTGGCCGGCACGGGTCGCCGCGTGGGCCGCCGTGACCACGTCGAACCCGACGTCTCGCAGCTCGCGCTCGAGACCGCCCGCGCCCAGGACCAGCACGCGCCGGACGGCCGGGTGGTGCTCGCGCAGCCAGATCGCGGTCGCCCGGGCCGAGCTCACGACCCGGTCCTCCTCGACGGGCGCACCCATGGCGCGGAGGCGAGTGATGTAGTCGGCGCCGTAGTGCATCGAGTTGTTGGTGACGTAGACCACGTCGTCGCCGCGCGCGGCCCGATCGGCGAGGACGGCCGCCACTCCGGGCACGGCGTCCAGGCCGCGATAGACGACGCCGTCGAGATCGACGAGGAGAAGCACCCGGGGATGCTATCCGAGTGGTCGCGCCCGCCGTGACTTTCGCCAGCCACGAGTCGCGGCCATATATGCACCCGCGGACTCTTCGGCCATTTCGGACCGCCCTTTCAGGCCCGACGCGGGATCAGTCGTTCGGGCCTGTGGGCCAGCGCAGCCCGGAAGCACGGCCTTGCAGTCTCATCAGGCATGGATGGCCCCCAAACGCACCCCTGGGAACCCGTTGCAGTCATCGGGTGCATGAACGCGCCGGCCAGATGCGCCCGGGATAGGGCCCAGCTAGCGGCCGGGGCCAACCCCGGCAGCCGCGAGCCGGGGGCTACGATGCCACGAATGCCACGGCCCGGAAGCGCCACGAACCCCCTCGACGGCACGGACCGGCTGCTCGTCGACGGCTCCAACCTGCTCCACGCGCTCCGGCGGGGCGCGGAGCCGGCGCCGGCCGCGGCCCTGATCGGGCGGCTGCGCGGTGCGGTGCCGGCTACCGTCGGGATCGAGCTCGTCCTCGACGGGCTGCCGGATCGCGGCATGCACAACACGCGGATCGCCTCCGGGCTGATCGTCCGCTACAGCGGTCGGCGGACCGGCGACCAGGTGCTGATCGGCATGGTCGACGAGGCGGCGCGGGCCGTCGGCGGAGCGGGCGGTCAGCGGCGGGCCAGCCTCGACAACGTCCTCGTCGTCACCGACGACCACCAGCTGCGGGTGGCGCTCCGCGAGCGGGGCGTGCGATCGGCCGGGACGCGCTGGCTCATCGGCCGGCTGGAGCGGGAACGCATCGAGGGGCCGGCGATCGGCAACCGGCGGCCCCCCGCGATGACCGCCTCACAGGCCGCCGCGACGAACGACGGCGAGCCGGAGCGTCCGGGATGGCGGCCCGGCCGCGGCGCGACGACGAAGCGCGGCAACCCCAGACGCGGTCACCCGCCGGGCTGACGGCAACGGCCCAGCACCGGTCGCCGAGCGTCCGGAGCCGTGGGGGCAGCAGCCGATCCCCCGCTACAATCGCCGACGTGGGTGTCGTCGACGCGCTCGAGGGTTTCTGGAACGGCCTCCTCGAGTTCATGAGCCAGTTCATCATCCCCGACTGGGGCGGGCTCATCGGCCTGCTGCCGATGTTTCTGCTGATCGGGGTCCTCGGGCCCATCCTGTCGCTCCTCCTGCTCGCTCACCTCATCTACTTCATCCGCCGGCCGCGCGCCCCGCTGGCCGAGCCGCCGGAACCCGTGCTCGCTCCGATCGCTGGCGACGGACAGCCCGTGTTTCCGACCGGCGAGCCGTTCTGCTCTCGGGACGGCCTGATCTACCCGCCGAACGTCACCCGCTGCGAGACCTGCGGCGAGGGACTGACCGTGCGCTGCCCGAAGTGCGGCGTCGCGCGGACGGCGGCGATGGACACCTGCGGCAACTGCGGGCTCGTGCTGAAGATCCGGGCCCAGAACCAGGTGGTTCGGGCGACCCCGCCGCCGCCCGGCGGCCGGGCAGTCGCATGATTCGCGGCAGTCGCATGACGCCGGGCAGTCGCATGACGCCGGGCTGCCGCACGCTGACCGGGGCCGCCACGTTCAGCGCGGGCGGCCGGCAACCGATGCTCCCCGGCCGGCGTCCCTGAGGCAGGCCATGGCGCAGATCTCGCAGCTCCTGTTCACCGTCGGCACCATCGCCCTCGCCGTGGGCTTCGCGGCCCACGTGGGGCATGCCGTGCTGCTCGCCAACGGGCGGCGAACGATTCCCGCTCTGGCCTCGAGCGTCCGGCCGGCGTGGGCCGGCGTCGTCGGCGGCAGCTTCGCGGCTAAGACCGTGGGCGCCGCCGGGGCCGCCGGGACGCCGCTCAGCGCCGGCGTCAGTCCGCTGGGGCGAGCGGCGCGGGCCGTCACGCTGGTCGCCTTCGGGCTGCTCGTCGGCTCCCTGCTCCTGCGCGGCTACCTCGTCGGTCGCGGACCGTGGGGCAACCTGTTCGAGTTCAGCGTGGCGTTCGGCACATCGATCCTCGGCGGCTACCTGCTCCTCGAACGGCGCTACCCGATCCGATCGATGGGCTTCATCCCGGCCGGCGTCGCCCTCGCCATGCTGCTCTACGCCTCGAGCCTTCCGTCCGCCATCGAGCCGCTCGTCCCGGCGCTCCAGAACGCGCCGCTGCTCACGATCCACGTCGGCATGGCGGTTCTGAGCTACGGGATCTTCGCCACCAGCTTCGCCGCCGGCGTGGCCTACCTCGTCCAGGGCAAGGACGACCGCTTCGCCTGGCTGCCGGGGCACAAGGTCCTCGACGAGGTCGCCTACCGGGCGGTCATCATCGGCTTCCCGATCTTCGCCACGATGATCATCCTGGGCTCGTGGTGGGCGTCGATCGCCTGGTCGCGCTATTGGGGCTGGGATCCCAAGGAGACGGCCGCGCTCGTGACCTGGCTCACCTACGCCGTCTACCTGCATGCCCGCAACCAGCGGTCCTGGGCGGGCCGACCGGCCGCGCTGCTCCTGGTCGTGGGCTTCGGGATGGTGCTCGTGACCTACTCGGGCTCGCTCTGGTTCAGCGGCCTGCACGCGTACAGCGGCCTCAACTGAGGGGGGCGCGGACCGCGATGGGGCGTCCGGGGCGGGTGGCGAGGTGGGTCGGGCGAACGCGCGGCCTGGCGGTCGCGGTCGGGCTGGCGGCGCCGATCGTGTCCGGGTGCGGGCTCCTGTTCGGCTACCCGCCGTACGACGAGGCCTTCCCGACTCCCTCGGTGGTCGCCACCTACCGCACCGGCTCGGCCACCATTGAGCTCGGCGATGGGACGACGATCGAGCTCGATCGCCTCGCGGACGGCGCGACCCTCATGTCCGAGACCGGCACGTCAGTCCGCTGGAGCAGCCCGGACGGCTGGCACGTGACGCTGCAAGGAGCCGGTTCCGAGTTCGGACTCGGCCCGGCCGCCTATCTGCAGCTCGATCTCGTCCAGGAATCGGAGCACTGGACGACGGCCTACGACTCGTCCCGCTGCATCGTTGACGTCGAGGTCGCGGACGAGAGCGCGGTTCGCGGCACAGCGACATGCCGCGGCGTGCAGTGGTACGACGCGCTCGACCAGGGCGTCGGCTGGGAGATGGAGGGCCCGGAGGCCCTCGACGAACCGGAGTTCGACGCCGAGATCGCCTTCGAGGCGACGCCGTAGCGCAACGAGTTGGAGCGACCCGGCTCGGGGCGGGCCTGACCGGTCGCGGGCCGCGTGTCCGTCAGGGACGGCGATCGTCGAAAGAGCGCAGCTCGGGATGCACGGCACCGTCGCGGTCGACCTCGAGCAGGGCCCACGAATAGCGCGGTTGCCGGCGCTTGTCCGTGGGCGAGCCAAGATTGACGAGCCAGCGGCCATCCGGCAGCCGCTCGACCAGGGGGATGTGGCTGTGGCCGAACAGCACAGCGTCCACCTCGCCGGGAACGAAGGTGCCGGCGGCGCGCTCTGGCGTGGTCTGCCCGACGCCGAGGTCGCCATGGACGAGGCCGAACCGGACTCCCGCCACCTCGACGATTCGCCGCCGACCGAACCGAGCCGCGAGCTCGGGGCCATCGTTGTTGCCCGCCACCGCATCGAAGGGTGCGATCGCCTCGAACAGCGCCGGCACGTCCGGCCCGGTGAAGTCGCCGAGATGGAGGATCAGCTCCACGCCCTCGTCACGGAGGCCGTTCACGAGCGCTCGGGGGAGGGCGCGCCCGAACCTGGGCAGGTGCGTGTCCGAGACGAGCCCGATCCGCAGACCCGCTACTTGAACGTGCCGCTGCAAGTCCGGTCGACCGCCGCGAGGACATGCGTGAAGACGGTCCGGTCGTTGTCCATCTCGTTGTGGCCAGGTCCGGGGACCTGGACGTGGCAAGCGCCGCCGTCGAGGCGCGAGGAGGAGGTCGGGACGACGCCGTCGGTCGTGGAGTAGATAGTCGTCCAGTAGACGGCCGGAGAGCCGGCGTTCGGGGTGTCGTCGCCGCGGTTGAGATCACGCAGGAAGCGACTCGTGGGGCACATCTGCCCGCCGCTGCTGCTGGGCAGCACGCAGGCGGAGTAGATGCCGTACTGCGGGGTCCCGAGCGAGACGTAGCTGTCCACGACGGGCGGCTTCAGGAACTTGATGAAGTGGCGGGATGACAGGCCGCCCATCGACTGGGCCACGATGTCCGCCCGCGACCAGCCCTGGGCCGCGATGAAGTCTCGGATCTGGGCGGCGTTCCTGATGTTGTCCTCGGTCGCGAGATCGATTGCCACCGCGGTCCGGCCCTGCTCCTGGAACATGGCGATCATGTCCGCCCACGTGGACGTGTCCCCACGCCAGCCGTGAACGAGGAGGATGGGGTCCGGCGCGGCCGCCGCCGCCGGGACCACGCCGCCAAGAGCCGCGGCGGCGGCCAGGAAGATCGCCGCAAACCGACGGCGCACGCGTCCTCGCATCGATCTCGTCCTCCAGGTCCGCGCCGCGGGTCATGCTCCTGTTTCGTCGCGGCGATGGCCGACTCTACGCTTTGCCGGCTCCCCCGGGAAGCCCCGGTCTCACGCTGGCGGACGAACACCGGACGCGCTTGGTCGTCGACCGGCCGCGCTCCCCGGTCGCGCCAAAGGACTCGAGCGAGAGAGCCGCTCGGCTGCCGATCGGATCACCGAGCCACGCACGGATGGACCGGCCGTCGTGCGGAAGGGCGTTACGGAGGACCGCCGCGTGCTCCGCCACGCGCCGCCGGTTCGTCCGGCTCGGCGCAATGACGACCCAGGCTGAGGATGCGGCGGCATTCCAGCCCCGCTCGCGCGCGATCCGGGGCGCCAATCGCCGCTTCCGGTCGAGCGTGCCGATCAGCTCGTTGACGTCGACGATCTCGCTCTTCAGCTCGATCACGAGCAACGAATGGCTCCCGGCGTGCCACGCCAGAATGTCGATCACGCCGCGCTCGCCGTACAGGGCGAAGGTCACTTCGGGAACGAGCGTCCACTCGGCGCGCTGCTGTGCGAACCACCGCGCGGTGGCCTCGTGGAGGCTCGCGTGTCGGCTGTTCAGGACGCGGTCGAGGTCGCCGCCCCGCCAGCGCGGTACAAAGTCGAGCCGCACGTCGATTCGCCTCGCAGACCGCGGCAACCTTCTCGACCGAGAGTGAGGCGATGTGGCCGCGCTCGACACGGGACACGGTTGGCTGGGAGACGAGCACGCTCGGCGACGTCCTGCTGCCGCAGCCGGCGCCTCAGGCGAACGGCGCGAACCGCTGCCCCGAGCCTCATGGCGTTCACCGGGCCATCGTCGCCGCGAGCCCTTTTCCACGGCGTATCGCCGGGTCGCGGCCGCCGGTTCGGCGGCCAGACATGCGGGCCGGGACTGGTAGGACCGCCGAACGGGCGTACGAGCCCGTCTGCCGGCCGACTCCACGCACGACTGCTGGCAGGTCGACGGAGCCCAGGCGGCCCAACAGTCCCGCGGCGCATGGATGGCCGGCAATGGCGGTTGGCTGCCGCGTACCAGTCCTGCCCGGCATACGTGGCCACGGCCGCCGCCCGAGCTCAGCCGCCCGGGGGCGCGCGCATGTGGGTGGGCATCTGACTGAAATAGAACGCCGGTGCGGTCCGCGCCGCCTGTCGATGACCCGTTCACAGACCGTGGAGAAGGTCACTCCCGCCGGTGGACAACGCGACCTCGTGCGTGGACAACCGACGGTGGAGCGTGGACACGGCACCGAACAACATATAGCGATGCGATCTCGGCACCAACCACTACATGTTGTGCTTTCGGCCTTGACGGCGCCCCTCCATCCTCGTATCGTTTCCTGGTCGCTCGATCGACCCCGACGCCCCACCAGGACGGCCGCCGGCCCCATTCCCGGCTCCCGCCATGACTGAGACGGCCCGTCTATCGCCCGGCAGGACGGCACCACGGCAGCTACGAAGAGAGCCGCCGGGGAGAACCGTCGGAGGCAGGACCACCAAGGTCCCGGAGGAGAGCAGGATGGCCCGAGGCACGGACGCCGTTCCCGTCATGCAGTCGAAGTCGCGCAGGGCGACCGGAGCCACAGCCGCCACTGCCGCCGGCAAGCCCCGGGCCCTGACCGGGCCGTGGGGCGCCAGCTTCGACGGCTCGGGCGTCAAGGGCCTCACCTGGCCGCGCCGCTGGACCCGACCGGACGTCCATCCCTACGACGAGATCGAGTGGGAGACCCGGACCGCGAACATCGGCAACGAGTCGGGCAAGACGGTCTTCGAGCAGAAGGACGTCGAGGTCCCGAAGTTCTGGTCGCAGCTCGCCACCAACGTTGTCGTCAGCAAGTACTTCCGCGGCCACGTCGGCACGCCGGAGCGCGAGACCAGCGTTCGCCAGCTGATCGATCGGGTCGTCAACACGATCGCTGCCTGGGGCGAGACCCAGCGCTACTTCGCGACGGACGAGGACCTCGCCGCGTTCAAGGCGGAGCTGACCCACCTGCTCGTCCACCAGAAGATGGCGTTCAACTCGCCGGTCTGGTTCAACGTCGGGATCGAGGAGCGCCCGCAAGGGAGTGCCTGCTTCATCAATTCGGTCCAGGACAACATGGGTTCGATCATGGACCTCGCCAAGACCGAGGCCATGCTGTTCAAGTTCGGCTCCGGCGCAGGCTCGAACCTGTCCCCCATCCGGTCGAGCAAGGAGCGGATGTCGGGCGGCGGGATCGCAAGCGGCCCGGTCAGCTTCATGAAGGGCTACGACTCGTTCGCCGGCGTCATCAAGTCGGGCGGAAAGACCCGACGGGCGGCCAAGATGGTCATCCTCGACGCGGACCATCCGGACATCCTCGACTTCGTTGACTCGAAGATGCTCGAGGAGAAGAAGGCCTGGGCACTCATCGAGCAGGGCTACGACCCGAGCTTCACCGGTGAGGCCTACGCGAGCGTCTACTTCCAGAACGCCAACCACAGCGTGCGCGTGACGGACGAATTCATGCGCGCGGTCGAGACGGACGCCGACTGGACCACGCACGCGGTGACCACGGGCGAGCCCGTCGAGACGCACAAGGCACGCGAGATCTTCCGACGCATGGCCGACGCCGCCCACCTGTGCGGCGACCCCGGCATCCAGTACGACACGACGATCAACGACTGGCACACGTCCGCGAACACGGACCGGATCTACGCGTCCAACCCGTGCTCCGAGTACATGTTCCTCAACGACACGGCCTGCAACCTGGCCAGCCTCAACCTCATGAAGTACGTCCGCGAGGACGGTGAGTTCGACGTCGAGGCCTACCAGTACGCCGCGCGGCTGACGATCACGGCGCAGGAGATCCTGGTCGACAACGCCAGCTATCCCACGCCGAAGATCGAGGAGAACTCGCACCGGTTCCGGCCGCTCGGCCTCGGCTACGCGAACCTCGGCGCGCTGCTCATGTCACGCGGCTTCGCCTACGACTCGGACGAGGGCCGCAACTTCGCGGCCGCCCTGACCGCGATCATGCACGGCGAGGCCTACCGCCAGTCGGCCGAGGTCGCCCGGGACCACGGCGGCCCGTTCCGCGATTACGACGTGAACCGCGACCCGTTCCTGCGGGTCATCGCCAAGCACCGCGACGCGGCCTACGCGATCCCGGATACGGGTGTGCCGGCGGACGTCCTCGAGGCCGCGCGGGCGGTCTACGACGAGACGCTCGAGCTCGGCTCGCAGCACGGCTTCCGCAACGCCCAGGTCACGGTCTTGGCGCCCACGGGGACGATTTCATTCATGCTCGACTGCGATACGACCGGGGTCGAGCCCGACATCGCGCTGATCAAGTACAAGAAGCTGGTCGGCGAGGGCTTCATCAAGATCGTCAACCAGACGGTTCCGGCCGCCCTCCGCAAGCTCCGCTACTCGGCGGACCAGGTCGAGGCGATCCTCGACTACGTCAACGAGCGGGAGACGATCGAGGGCGCGCCCGAGCTCAAGCCGGAGCACCTGTCCGTCTTCGACTGCGCCTTCAAGCCGGTCAACGGCGAGCGCTCGATCCACTACATGGGCCACGTCCGGATGATGGGCGCGATCCAGCCGTTCATCTCCGGCGCGATCAGCAAGACCGTCAACATGCCCGAGGCCGCCACGGCCGACGAGATCGAGCAGGTCTACCTCGAGGGCTGGAAGCGCGGCCTCAAGGCGATCGCGATCTACCGCGACAACTCGAAGCGCTCGCAGCCGCTGATGACCGGCAAGAAGAAGGACGCCGGCGCGGCCGAGGCCGAGGCGCTGGCGACCGTCGAGCAGCTCCGCAAGCAGCTCGCGAATGCCCAGGCCGAGGCCGCCAAGCCGCATCGGCGCCGGCTCCCGTCAGAGCGCACCGCGATCACCCACAAGTTCGACATCGCCGGGCACGAGGGCTACATCACGGTCGGGCTCTATCCGGACGGCCAGCCGGGCGAGATCTTCCTGAAGATGGCCAAGGAGGGCTCGACGGTGTCGGGCCTGATGGACACCTTCGCGACGACGGTGTCGGTGGCGCTCCAGTACGGGGTGCCGCTGCGCGACCTGGTCAACAAGTTCTCGCACGTCCGGTTCGAGCCATCCGGGTTCACGGGCAATGGCGAGATCCCGATCGCCAAGTCGATCGTCGACTACATCTTCCGGTGGCTGGGCTCACGGTTCCTGTCGCCCGAGGACAAGGCGATGCTGGGGCTCATCGACCGGTCGGCGCTGGTGTCCGATGCACCGCCGGCTCCGGGTGCGGCCTCAGCTCCCTACGCCAGCTCCGCTGGCTCGTGGTCGCCGCCGGCCGACCCTGCACCGGCGGTTCAGCCGACGACGGAGCCGAAGGCCGATGAGCCGAAGGCCTCGGTCGCGGTCGAGGCACCGCCGGCCGAGTCAACGGCAGAGCAGTCGGGGTCGAGGACCGGGGTTGGGGCGAGTGACGAACTCGCCGTTGTTGCCAGGAACGGGAATGGGCAAGCGAAGGTCGCGAACGGGAACGGGGGCGGCGGGTCGGCGATCACGCTGAGCCTCGGCACGACGAACGTCGCATTCAAGATCCAGGAGGACGCGCCCAGCTGCGCCGACTGCGGCTCGATCATGATCCGCAACGGCTCTTGCTACAAGTGCCTCAACTGCGGCTCCACGAGCGGCTGCAGCTGAGGTCCACGTCTTAGCCGGAGAAGAGAGGTGATGTATCGATGGCAGGTAAGGTCACCAGCAAGAGAGCGGCTTCGGCGGCATCGAGGGTTCTTCGGGACGGCCGCACGAGTAAGCCATCGAAGACCGCGGCCGCGAGCGCTCTAGCACAGCGACCCTCCAGGAAGCGCTGACCAGAAGCAGGTCGGCACCCAATGCTGGCCCGCTTCGCTGTGCCCGACATGAACTGGTCCAAGGACGCCTACGAGCGGCTTCGAACGAGAACCGAGGCCAGCACCGGATAGAGTCCGGCTATGTCGCGCGCGCAAGTGACTCGAAACGAGGCGCAGACTCGTCTGCAGCTCATCGACCCCGCGCTGCATGCCCGCGGCTGGACCGAGGACCTGATCCGGCGGGAGGAGACCGAGCGAACGGTCGAAATTCACGACGGGAGGGCGCGCCGCGGCACCACGTTTCGCACCGACTACACGCTCCGGATCAAGGTCGCCCCGGACGCTCAGCCCGTCGCCGTCGCGGTCCTCGAGGCGAAGCGCGAGGACAAGCCGGCGACCTACGGCCTCGAGCAATCGAAGACCTACCAGCGGACCGCGAAACGCCTGAACGTCCCGTTCGTCATCGCGACCAACGGCCACCAGTGGACGCTCCACGACAACCGGAGCGCCAGGACGACTCCCCTCCCCCAACCGATGGCCGACTTCCCCACCCCGCAGGACCTCCGCGCCGCGTACGAGGACGCGGTCGGGATCGACCTGACGGCACCCCTCGCACGGCCGCTGATCACGCCGTACAAGGGCGGCGAGGGAGCCCGACGCTACTACCAGGACGCCGCCATCCGCGCGGTCTTCGAGAAGCTCGCCCGCGGCGAGACGCGCGCCCTGCTGAGCCTGGCGACCGGCTCGGGCAAGACCTTCATCGCAGTCAACCTCCTGCGCCGGATCGCGGACGCCGGCCAGCTCAAGCGGGCGCTCTTCCTGTGCGACCGGGAGGAGCTCCGCAACCAGGGGCTGACGGCCTTCCAGGGCGCGTTCGGGTCGGACGCCGCCGCCGTGTCGGGCTCGAGGCCGCAGAAGAACGCGCGGGTGCTGATCGCGACGTACCAGACGCTCGACATCGACACGGAAGACGCCGACGCGGACTTCCTCGAGACGAACTACCCACCCGACTACTTCAGCCACATCGTGATCGACGAGTGCCATCGGTCGGCCTGGGGCGAATGGTCCAAGGTCCTCACGCGCAACCCGAACGCCGTCCAGGTCGGGCTGACTGCGACGCCCCGCCAACTGGTCTACGGCGGGACGAAGGACGCCCAGGCGGACGCCTCGATCAGCGCCGACAACGTCCGCCATTTCGGCGAGCCGGTCTACGAGTACGAGATCGGCCAGGGCATCGAGGACGGCTACCTCGCCGCCTGCGAGATCGTCCGGCGCGACATCTTCCTCGCCGGCAGCCCGTTCGCGGAGCGCGAGACCGGCCTCGAGCAGGACGACCTGTGGAGCACCACGGTCGCCGACGCGTTCACCGGCGAGCTCCTGAGCGCCGCCGAGACGCGCGAGCGCTACGACGCGGGCACGTTCGAGTCGAAGCTCATGCTGCCGGACCGGGTCGAGGCGATGGCCGCGGACCTCTTCGAACTCCTCCTCGCGACCGGCGGCCCGGAGCAGAAGACGATCGTGTTCTGCGCCCGCGACCAGCACGCCGATGCCGTCGCGATCGCGATGAACAACCGATACGCCGCCTGGTGCACAGCGAATGGCAGGAAGCCGGCCGACCCGTACGCCTTCAAGTGCACGGCCGCCGGTCACGGCGCCGACTACCTGGCCGACCTCCGCGGCGCTTCGCGCAGCCACTTCATCGCGACAACCGTGGACCTGCTGACGACGGGCGTCGACGTCCCGGTCGTGCGCAACATCGTGTTCTTCAAGTACGTGCGCTCGCCGATCGCCTTCTACCAGATGATCGGGCGCGGGACGCGGCTCGACCCGGCGTCGGGCAAGCTCATGTTCCGCGTGTACGACTACACCGCCGCAACGCGCCTGTTCGGCGAGGCCTTCCGGACGCGGGCGACGGTCGAGCGCGACGAGCCGAGCGAGGTCGAGCCGCCGTCACCGGCCGAACGGACGATCCAGGTCCAGGGCATCGACGTCCGACTCGGCGACGCCGGGATCGCGATCCTGACGACCGTCGATGGCGTCGCGAAGCCGGTGACGCTGGAGGAATACAAGGAGCGGATCGCCGAGTCGCTGGTCGGCCGGGCGCCAACGCTCGACGCATTCCGCGAGACGTGGATCGCTCCCGCCGCCCGGCGCGAGCTGCTGGGGGCGCTGCCGGACGCCGGCCGATCCGCGCCGCTCGTCCGAGCCGTCGAGGAGATGGCCGACTTCGACCTTTACGACGTGCTCGCGGAGCTCGGCTACGGCCTCGAGCCCAAGACCCGAACCGCCCGAGCCGACGCCTTCGACTACAAGGCCGCGGACTGGCTCGCCGAGCTGCCCGAGACAACCGCGGCGACGCTCCGCGCCCTCACCCGGCAGTTCGCCCGGGCGGGGACTGAGGAGCTGGAGAATCCCGGCGTGTTAAAGACGCCGGACGTTGTTGCGGCCGGTGGACTGGATGCGCTCAAGCTCCTGGGTTCAGCCGCCGAAATCCTTCGCGCAACCAAGGAACGGCTGTTCGCCGCATGAAGCAGGTCCCGCTCGGTGACATTTGTCACATTCGCATTGGCCGCACACCCAGCCGCGCCAATCCCGACTATTGGAATGGTCCTCACCCGTGGGCGTCCATCTCCGATCTCGATCAAGACTCGGTGACCGCTACGAGGGAGGGCATCACCGATCTTGCCGTCCAAGAGACCAGGCTGCAGCCGGTGGCGCCCGAACCCTCCTCTACAGCTTCAAGCTGACCATCGGCAAGATGGCTGTAGCCGCCATACCTCTCTACACCAACGAAGCGATCGCTGCCCTGACGCCCAAACCCTCTGTGGGGGTCGACCCCGCGTACTTGAGGTTTGCGCTGATGACAATTGATGGGAGCGCCACCTCATCGGCGGCGGTCAAAGGCAAGACACTTAATAGCGAAAGCCTTTCCGGCCTTCTCGTCCCAGTGGTTGCGCTCGAGGAGCAACGACGCCTGTCAGTCCACCTCTCCGCGGAACTGGCCAATGTGGGGGCGGCACGAAGGGCGACTACAGCCAGGTGGCAGACGATGCGCAGATTGCGGGCCCGAGCCTATGAGTTCGCATTTGCGAGCCAGGTCCCGTTCTCAGGTCAATCCCCACCAGAACCTCCGGTTCTCGGGTGGACCTGGCGCCTGCTGACCGACCTCGCCCGGCTCGAGACCGGTCACACGCCGAGTCGGAGCCGACCGGACTGGTGGGGCGGCGACATCCCCTGGATTGCGCTGCCGGACATTCGGCGGCTCGATGGGCAGATCGCCATGACGACGGCCGAGACGACGAACGCGGAGGGCATCGCGCACTCGTCCGCACGGGTTCTCCCGAAGGACACCGTCGTGATGTCGCGGACGGCGTCGGTCGGCTTCGTGACTCGGATGGGCCGGTCGATGGCGACCAGCCAGGACTTCGTGAACTGGGTGTGCGGTCCGGACCTCGACCCCGAGTTCCTCATGCACCTGCTCATCCGGTCGCGCGATGAGATCCGCGCCCTGTCCAGCGGCGCCATTCACAAGACGGTCTACTTCCCGACGGTCAAGGCGTTCCGCGTCTGCGTCGCGAGGATCGAGGAGCAGCGCCGGATCGCGGCCGAGCTTCGCGAGCGACTCGCAGCGATCGACGCGATGGAGGCGTCCATCCGGGCCGAGCGGGCCGCGATCGAGGCCATTCCCGCGGCCCTGCTTCGGCGAGCGTTCGGAGACCTGGTGGCGTGATGCCCGGCCAGGAGTCCGATTGGGCATCTTCGACGCGATTCCCGGGAGATTGACAGCGAACGCGGGGCTGAGTACGTTTGTACTCATGAGTGAGAACGATCCGGCCTCGCTCCTGCTTGGCCGGTCGAAAGCGCGCCAGGCGATTCTGGCATTGCTCATCGATGACCCGGAGCGCCGCTTGCACCTGAGGGCAATCGCGCGTGGCGTGGGCACCAGTTCCGGGACCGCCGCTCGGGAGCTTGGCCGGCTGGAGGAAGCGGGGCTGATCCGGCGCACCCGCGAGGGCAACCAAGTGTACTTTCAGGCCCGGCCGGAACAGCCGTTGTTCGAGGCCATCCGCGAGATTGTTCGGCAGACGGTCGGAGCCCCGTCGATCGTGCGCCGACGCCTGGCGGGTTTGGCCGGAGTAGAGCGCGCGGTGATCTTCGGTTCGTATGCTCGTGGCAGGGTCGATGCGGATTCCGACGTCGACGTCCTGGTCATCGGCGATCCCGATCGTGACGAGCTGACGGAGCGTCTCGAAATGGCCGGCCTGGAGATCAGCCGACCCGTCAACGAGGTGGTGATGACGGCCAATGAGCTCATCGAGAGGCGCTCACGCGGCGACAAGTTCATCGAGTCCATCGAGGCGGGACCCGTGATCGATCTGCTCGGCTGACGTGACGACCCGGGACGTGACGATCGGTCGGCTGGTCGCCGAAGGTCGGCTGGTACAACAGCTGGCAGACAAAGCCATGTTGCGTGCGACGCTCGACAGCGCCGAGCGAGATGTACTGGCCGCGGACGCCAATCTCGAAGCCTTCAGCCCGTGGTCGGACGCGATGCTGTACGAGGCGGGACTTCGATCGGCACGTGCGATCGTCCAGGCTTCGGGTTTCCGGATCGATGCCGGCGCTCGGGCGCATGTCACGACCATCGATGCCGCAGATGCGTTGACGGATGGAGCCCGCCATCCCATCTTCGTCAGACTCCATCGGATGCGACGTCGCCGAAACGAATTCATGTACGGCATGTCTCCAGACCCCAGCGCGTCCGATCTGGCGCAGGCGCGCCGGGACGCGCTGGCGCTGCTCTCCCTCGCTCGAGCCGCGGTCGAGAGGATTTCGTGACCGTCTCCGCCCGCCGACTTGCCACGCCCTCCTCCGTCAACGCCGCGATCAAGCAGATCGCGGACGTCATGCGCCGCGCCAACTACGCCGGCGCGCTCCAGTACGTGCCGGAGCTGTCGTGGATCCTCTTCCTGCGAATCCTCGACGAGCGTGAGGAGCTGGAGGCCGAGGAGGCCGAGGCGCTCGGGGTCGGGTTCATGCCCTCGCTCGAGCCGCCGTATCGGTGGCGCGATTGGGCCTCGCCGGGCGGCGCGAAGCGGGTCGAGCTGAGCGAGGGCGCGATGGGCGCCTTCCTGCCGTTCGTCAACTCGGAGCTGCTGCCGTACCTCCGCGGGCTGCGCGATCGGCCGAACGCCTCGACGCGCCAGCGGGTCATCAGCGAGGTGGTCTCGGCGGTCGACAAGGTCGATGTCGACACCGAGCGCAACCTGCTCGACATCCTCGACCGAGTCGACGAGATCCACCTGGAGGCAGTCGACCAGACGCACCTCTTCACGCTCAGCCAGGCCTACGAGGGCCTGCTCCAGAAGATGGGCGAGAAGAACAACGACGGCGGCCAGTTCTTCACCCCGCGCGAGGTCATCCGGGCGATCGTCCGCGCCGTCGACCCCAAGGTCGGCGAGACGGTCTACGACCCCGGCTGCGGGACGGGCGGCTTCCTCGCCCAGGCGTTCGAGTGGATGCGGGCGGGCCTCGGCCCGGGCGCGACCGCGGAGCAGCTCCGGATCCTGCGCGAGGACACGTTCTTCGGGCGGGAGAAGGCCGATCTCGTCTACCCGATCGCCCTCGCTAACCTCGTTCTCCACGGCATCGACCACCCGCACATCTGGCACGGCAACACCCTGACCGGCCAGACGACGTACGGCGGGCTGTTCGCCGGCGCGCCGGCGCTGTTCGACGTTGTCCTGATGAATCCGCCGTTCGGCGGCAAGGAGGGCAAGGAGGCCCAGACCAACTTCGCCTACAAGACCGGCGCGACCCAGGTGCTCTTCCTCCAGCACGTGATCGACTCGCTGAAGCCGGGAGGGCGCTGCGGCATGGTGATCGACGAGGGCGTGCTGTTCCGGAACAACGAGACGGCCTTCGTCCAGACGAAGCGCAAGCTGCTCAACGACTGTGACCTGTGGTGCATCGTGTCGCTGCCGCCGGGCGTGTTCACGTCGGCGGGCGCAGGCGTCAAGACGAACCTGCTCTTCTTCACCAAGGGCGGCCCGACGGAGAAGGTCTGGTACTACGACCTCTCGGACGTCAAGGTCACGAAGAAGCAGCCGCTGACGCTCGACCGGTTCACGGAGTTCTTCGAGCTGCTGCCGTCCCGCGCAGAATCGGAGCGCTCGTGGACGGTGACGCGCGACGAGATCGAGGCGCGCCGATTCGACCTCAAAGCGGTCAACCCGAACGCGAAGTCCGATGAGGACACGCGCACGCCGGAGGAGCTGCTCAACCTGATCGAGGCCAAGGGCCGAGAGGTGGATGCGGCAATCGCGGACCTTCGTAGGATGCTGGTAGACGGCAACGGCGCGGAGCTGGAGCGTGGAGATCAAGACGAGGTGAGCCAATGACTTTGTGGGTCGTCAAGGGCGGCCGACATGGCCAAATGGAGGAGCGGTATCTAGCGCATTCGGTGGTGGGAATCGGCTGGGAGGACATTCCATCGCTCGATCGATTTCAGGACCGTGAAGCCCTCAAGAGCGCGTACCGAGCGACGTACCCAGGCAGCTCGGATGGGAACGTGAACGTTCAGGCTGGACAACTCTGGGCGTTCGCCAAGTCGATGGCGGAAGGGGATCTCCTCGTCGTACCGATGAAAACGCGGGGCCAGATAGCGATTGGGACGATTGCCGGTCCCTACAGCCATACGGACAAATTCGGTCCGGATCTCCGACACACGCGGTCCGTCAAGTGGATCAAGACGGACATTCCTCGTGCCTCATTCGACAAGGATCTGCTGTTCTCGTTCGGGTCCGCGCAGACGGTCAGCCGCGCCTCGCGGAACGAGGCCGAGCCACGTGTCCGGGCGATGCTGCGGGGCGGCCCTATTCCGCCTCCACCACCACCCGTCGGCGGCGGGGGCGGTCACGTCGAGCCGATCGATGAAATCGAGACAAACCGCGATCTGGAGCAGGACGGCCGCGACGAGATCGTCGACCTCCTCCGCCAGCGCTTCAAGGGTCACGGTCTCGCAGACGTCGTCAACGGCATCCTCAGAGCGCAGGGCATGGTGACCAAGGTGTCGCCGCCAGGCGCCGATGGCGGCGTCGACATCCTGGCGGGCGGCGGCGTATTCGGACTGGCCGAACCTCGTCTTGTCGTGCAGGTGAAGTCGCAGGAGTCACCGGCGGACGTCCAGGTTTTGCGCACGCTCAAGGGCACGATGTCAGACTTCCGCGCAGAGCAAGGCCTACTCGTGTGCTGGGGCGGGTTCAAGTCGACGGTCCTGCAAGAGGCGCGGACGGACCATTACCGGATTCGCCTGTGGGACTTGAACGACATCCTCACGGCGCTCTTCGTGACGTATGAGCACCTCGACGAAGAGCTTCGAGCGGAACTTCCTCTCAAGCGAATCTGGACTGTCGCCCGAGAGCCGGCGTGAGCGCTATTGACCCTATGGTCTCCGCGGAAGCAAGGCTGGTGTCAAGAGCGCGGGTGCCGCGTCCATGAGCAGTCGGACAATTGGCCCGACTCTGGTGCCGATATTTCGGTAGTACGGCGCTCCCTTTTCGGGATCGTGATAGCGCGCCGAGTCGCCGTGGATAGCGTCGGAGTCCCTCGCTCGGGCGTCAAGGCGGCTCACGCCGCTGGGAGTCGTGAAGGGCAACTAGTGTGACCGCCGGTCCTCGGGGCCGCGGGCCATCTCGCGCCGCGGTCCCAACCGCTCGTTGACGAGGAGTCCGGGTCGTTGGCCGCGCGTGGCATCCTCTATTGCGGCACCAGCGCCACGTCGAGAAGCGAGGTACGAAGTGGGAGCAGTCGTGTCAATCCAGAAGGTGATGACCTGCATGGAAGGCATGACGCTCCATGGCAACCCTCAACCTTGGCATCCTGGCGCACGTAGACGCCGGTAAGACGACCCTCACCGAGCGGCTTCTCTACGCCGCCGGTGTGATCAACGAGATCGGCAGCGTCGACAAGGGCACGACGCAGACCGATTCCCTCGCCCTCGAACGCGAGCGCGGCATCACCATCAAGTCGGCCGTCGCCTCCTTCGACATCGGCGGACTGGCCGTCAACCTCATCGACACGCCTGGCCATCCCGACTTCATCGCCGAGGTCGAGCGCGTCCTGAGCGTGCTCGACGGGGCTGTGCTCGTCGTCTCGGCCGTGGAGGGCGTGCAGCCGCAGACGCCGCTCCTCATGCGGGCGCTGCAGCGGCTGCGCGTCCCGACCCTCATCTTCGTCAACAAGATCGACCGTCCCGGTGCGAGCGACGAGCGCGTCCTGGCGGCGATCTCGCAGCGACTCACGGCGGCGATCGTCCCGATGGGCGCTGCGCATGGCCTCGGAAGCCGCGATGCGGCCTTCACCCCCGCGACCGAAGGTGACGCCGCGTTCCGGGCCTCGCTGACCGAGGTGCTCGCCGACCGCGACGACGCGATCCTGGCGGCCTACGTGAAGGACGAAGGCGCCGTTCCCTGGCCCCGCCTCCGCGAGCTGCTGGCGAAGCACACGAAGCGGGCACTGGTGCACCCCGTCTTCTTCGGTTCCGCGATCACGGGAGCTGGCGTCGACGCACTCACCGCCGGCATTGCGGAGCTGCTGCCCGCGGCCGATGGCGACCCCGACGGCGCCGTCTCGGGCCGGGTCTTCAAGATCGAACGGACCACCTCCGGCGAGAGAGCCGCATACATGCGCACCTTCTCGGGCACGCTCCGGACCCGGCAGCGCGTGCCATATGGCCAGCGCGCCGCAGGGCGGGTGACGGCGATCAGCGTCTTCGCGCCGGGAGGCGCCGCGCAACGGTCGTCCGTTCGGGCCGGCGAGATCGCGAAGGTGTCAGGCCTCGGAGGCGTGCAGGTCGGTGACGCCATAGGCGACACACGAGCCGCCGGGCCGGAGCACCACTTCCCGCCGCCGACGCTGGAATCCGTCGTTGTGCCTCGCCACCCGGCGGAAAAGGGTCGGCTCCGCAGTGCGCTCGCGGAGCTCGCCGAACAGGACCCGCTCATCAACGTCCGCCAGGACGACGCCCGCCACGAGATCTCCGTCTCGCTCTACGGCGAGGTGCAGAAGCAGGTTATCGAGGCGATGCTGGCGCGCGACTACGGCATCGACGTCGACTTCCACGAGACGACGACGATCTGCATCGAGCGGCCGGTCGGCACCGGCGAGGCCGCCGAGATCCTGCGCGCCGAGACGCATTCGAACGTCACCGGGAAGAGCTCGTCGACCAGCTCGAACCCGTACATAGCCACGCTCGGACTGCGCGTCGAGCCTGCGCCGATCGGGTCGGGCATCGAGCTGCGGCTCGACGTCGGCGTTCGCCTGGTACCGCTCCACATCTACAAGACCGTCGACCACTTCGTCGAGCACATGCGGCAGTACGTCGGCGAGACCCTGCAACTGGGCCTGGCCGGCTGGAAGGTCACCGACTGCACCGTGACCGTGACGGATTGCGGCTACCGTGTGCCCGAAACCACGGCTGCCGAATTCCGGAAGGTCACGCAGCTGGTCCTCATGCGTGCCTTGGCGCACGCGGGTACCGAGGTCTGCGAACCGATGGCCCACGTGCAACTCGAGACTCCGACCGATACCGTGACGGCGGTGCTCCCGTTTCTCGGGCGGCTCGGCGCTCGCGTCCAGGGACCGACGCCACGAGGTTCGCTGTCCATTATCGAGGCGGTCCTGCCCTTCGCCCGCGTGCATGCTCTCCAGCGGGCGTTGCCGGCGCTGACGGCCGGGGAAGGCGTGCTCGAATCGCGGTTCGCGGGCTACGAGCCGGCGACTCAGCGAGGGCGTTGTCGACAGGCCGGTCGCACACATCGGTAGCATTTGGCCGATGGCCGAGTGGAACGACTTCGTCCTGGGAGCCCCGCGGATCGCCGAGATCTTCGTCCGGCGACACGCCGCGACGGGCAACCTGTGCTTCCTGGCCACAGTTCGGTCCGACGGGTCTCCACGGATCAGCCCGATGGAGCCGCGGATCTTCGAAGGTCGCCTCGTGCTCGTCGGCATGCCCAACACGCTGAAGTTTCGCGACCTGGCGCGCGACCCGCGGTTCTCCCTGCACACGGCGACCGTCGATCCCTACGTCGGTGACGGTGACGCGAAGCTGTGGGGCGAGGCCAAGAACCTCCAGGACGAGGACCTCCACGCGCGGTTCGCGAAGGACCTGTTCGAGGAATCAGGGTTCGACCTTCGGGGGCGCGCGTTCGATCCGTTCTACGTCGCCGACCTCGCCGGCGCGTCGTCGGTCGAGTTCCGGGATGGCCAGCTGACGATCACCATCTGGAAGCCCGGCCAGGGCGAGCGAAGCGCCCCATTGGGCTGAGGCGGTTGACGGGCCGCCCGCGACCGGAGTGTCCGGTACGCCGAAATCAGCGAACGGCGTACCGGACGTAGACGACGCCGCTCGCGAACCGCAGCTCGTCGAGCAGCTCCAGCGACAGGCGGACGTCGCCGGGCAGCACCGCGTTGCCGCCGCCGACGACGATCGGGTTCAGGAACAGGTGGATCTCGTCGACCAGGCGCCCGTGGAGCGCCTGGGCGGCAAGGTCCGGCCCGCCGATCGTCAGATCCCCGTCGGTCCTCGATTTCAAGCCGGCGCACGGCCTCGGGATCGAAGTCGTGCTCGATCCGCGTCCTGGCGCTCGACACCGACTCGAGCGAGCGCGAGTAGACGATCTTGTCGGCCGCCCGCCAGATGTTCGCGAAGTCGTGCATGTACGCGGGCTGGTCGACGAGGATGTCATCCGACTCCCACGCAACGAGCACCTCGTACATCCGCCTTCCGTAGAGGTGGGTGCCCACGCGCCGCATGAGGTCATTGACGGCGGCGTGAACGTCGGGGTCCGGCGCTGCCCAGTCGAAGTTCCCGTCTTCATCAGCCACGAACCCGTCGAGGGACGTGAGCGCCGAGTAGATGAGCTTGCCCATGGCGTTACTTCGCGATCTCCCAGATGTGGCCGCCGGGATCCGCGAAGCTCGCGGTTCGCACGCCCCAGGGCCGGTCCATCGGGCCGTTCAGCAGCTCGACGCCTCGCTTGGCCAGCTCCGAGCACGTGGCATCCACGTCGTCCACCTCGATGGTCAGCTGCAGCCGGGATCCGCCCTCCCGAGGTGCCACCACGGCAGGCTCGATTAGCTCGTGGGCCGCGCTGGTCTTCAACAGGTTGACGAGCGTGTTCCCGAAGTCGAAGACGGCCGAGTCGTCGTCCTCGAAATGCACCGGCAGGCCGAAGACCTCGCGGTAGAAGTCCCTGGCGGCCGCCAGGTCCTCGACGAACAGCGTGATGGCATTGATCCCTTTCGGCCACGCGGTCACGTTCCACCTCTTCGTATCAGTCCCAATCCCGGGTCCGGCAACTGGTAAGACCGCGATGGTGATCGAAACTCATCGGCCACACCGACCGATGAGTCCCGCCCCGTCGTGTGGTCAGATGGCTGCCCCACCAGCAGCAATGACGCGAGGGCCGAGCCGTGACGACCACCGACTGGACCACCGAGGGGAAAGGCACCGGCGCATACGCCGATGTCAACGGGATCAACCTCTACTACGAGACCCACGGGGCGGGGCGGCCGGTGATCCTGCTGCACGGTGGGCTCGGTTCGGGGGAGATGTTCGGGCCGGTGTTGCCGCTGCTGGCGGACAAGCGCGAGGTGATCGCGGTCGATCTGCAGGGGCACGGGCGGACGGCGGACATCGATCGGCCGATCGACACGCGGTTGATGGCAGAGGACATCGCTGCCCTCATCGGGCACCTCGGGCTCGAGAAGCCGGACGTGATGGGCTACTCGCTCGGTGGCGGGGTCGCGTTCTGGACCGCGGTCAGGCACCCCGAGCTCGTCGGTCGGGTGATCGTCGTCTCGGGGAACATCCGGCGCGACGCGATCTACCCTGAGATGCTCGGCCAGCAGGGTCAGGTCAGCGCGGCGGCGGCGGAGTTCATGAAGGACACGCCGATGTACCAGCTCTACCAGCGGGTCGCGCCGCGGCCGGAGGACTTCGGGCGGCTACTCGACAAGCTCGGCGAGCTGATGTCGAAGGACTTCGATTTCAGCGAGGAGGTGCGGGGCCTCCGGGTCCCGACGCTCATCGCCTGCGCCGACGCGGACATGGCGCCGCCGAGCCACTACGTCGAAATCTTCGAGCTGCTGGGCGGCGGGCAGCGGGACGGCGGCTGGATGGGCGAGGGCCGGCCGGCTGGCGGCCATGCGCTCGCGATCATCCCGGGCACGACCCACTACAACGTCTTCATGTTCCCCGGTGCTCGCCGCGGCGGCGCTCTCGTTCCTCGACGCGCCCGCCTGAGCAGCGACCTGCTCAGGTCGCCATCCTTCCGTCACCCTGAGCTGCGGCTCGGTCCTCGAATGGCTCGCCATCACGCCGGCGGATGGGCGGTCGGAAGAAGCAGGCGTTGCAGCGCCGCGGTCAGCCATTCCTCGTACTTCTCGACCGGCCAGCCTCGCGTCTCGACCAGCATGTCGAACACCGCGAGCGAGCAGAGCGCCCAGAGGCCGTCGCGTCCCTCCTCGACGGTCAAGTCCGGTCGGAGGGCGCCACGGCCCGCCAGCATGCCGACGAAACGGCCCTGCCCGACCAGGCGGCTCTCCTCGATGTCGGCCCACAGCGCGCGCACGATGCTGTGGCTCGCGCAGGTGTTCTCGGACCAGCGATGGGACATCCACCATGTCATCGCCGAGGGCGACCTGGTGTCCGTCCACGCCACGCACCATGGCCGGCACACCGGCAACCTGCTGGGCATTCCGCCAACCGGCCGCGAAGTGGCCTGGGACTACGTCCACATCCTCCGGTACCGCGACGGCAAAGCCGTCGAGCACTCGAGCGTGCGCGACGACATGACGCTCATGCGGCAGCTGGGCGTGATGCCGGCCCGTCCCGAGCCGGCCGCCGCCACCGCTTGAGCGTTTTGGCGCCCTCGGCGCGGCCGCCGTCGTGGCGCCAGGCGCAACGTCGACCAGAGCCGGTGGAGCAGACCTGTGACGTCGGGGCGAGCGGCGCAGGGCCACGCTCCAGCCGACCGCTCACAGGAGGTGCATCCGATGCCGGCCAAGACCGAGAAGCAGCGCAAGTTCATGGGCGCCGAGCTCCAGCGCAAGCGCGAGGGCAAGAAGACGCAGACCGACATGAGCGAAAAGGAGCTCGAGAAGATGGCCAGCAAGGACAAGAAGAAGGAAAGCTGAGCTGTCCGGCCTTGCCCGCCGTCCAGGGAACGAGACTCGCCACAGGCGCGCGCTTCATGCCAAACGACCATGAGCCGAGCATTAGGTCGACCCTCTGGCGCGATCCCCAGCGCAGGGTGAGAAGCGATAGTCATCCGCAGCTACGTTCGCCCGAGCATTCCCGGCCCCGCGACCCTCGAGCGCTCCTAACGCGCACGTCCTGACCGTTTGGCAGGAAATCTTGGCCCGCCGCCGATGAGTTCGACGGTTCCGCCGCAGCGATGAGTTCGGCGACTCCGCGACGTCTCTACGGACAACCGACCATGAAGGAGATGGCATGAACTTCAACAGCATCCTCATCGGGTCGGAGGATCCGCAGCGTCTCGTCGACTACTACACGAAGCTGTTCGGCGAGGCCGGCATGTCCGACGGCGGGTACACGGGCTGGAAGCTGGGCGACGGCTTCATCACCGTCGGGCCGCACAGCGAGGTCCAGGGCAAGAACGCCCATCCGGGTCGGATCATCTGGAACCTGGAGACCGCGGACGTCAAGCGCGAGTTCGAGCGACTGCAGGGCGCCGGCGCGATCGTCGTCCGCGAGCCCTACACGTTCGAGGGCTATCCCGACTCGTGGATCGCCACCCTGGCCGATCCGGACGACAACTACTTCCAGCTGATGACGCCGATGTCGCCCGACCAGACTGCCTCAGCCGGGTCCTAGCCGTCGTCGTGACCGCCGGCGTCAGCGGACGCCGAGCTCCTCGATCGTGTAGCCGCGCGGATAGGTCGGGTGTCGTCGTCGAGTGATCAGCCGGGGCGTTCGCCTCGGCGGCAGCCGTCGGACGATCCGGCCGCGCAGGCAGATGGCTTCCTCGGCGAGCCGCCGGACGAGCGGGTGCGGTCGCGGTTCAGCGGAGGACGATCACGCGTCGAGCCCGGTCCCGCCCGCCGTGCCACAATTCCCCTGCTCACCGATGGCACGTGACGCACCGGGAGCTGGAGGATGGCCTCGAGATGACTGGATTCTTCTTCCGTGTCCGCGAACGCGCGCCGTTCGCGACCGCCGCGGAGGCCGCTCGGAAGTAGCTGGGACCACGTCGCCGGGTGGTACGACGGATGGGTCGGCGGCGGCGGCAGCACGTACCACCAGCGGATCGCGATCCCGACCGCCCTCGGCCTGCTCGACCCCCGTGCCGGCGAGGCGGTGCTCGACGTGGGCGCGGGGCAGGGCGTCCTCGCGCCGCACGTCGTGGCTCGGGGCGCCCGCTACACGGGTGTGGACGCCAGCCCGCGCCTCATCGACGCGGCGCGTCGGCGCCATGGTGGCGCCGGTCGCTTCCTCGTGGCCGACGCCCGGCGCCTCGGCACCGTCCCAGCTCTTCGGGGCGCCCGGTTCGATGCCGCCGTCTTCCTCCTGAGCCTGCAGGACATGGACCCGCTCGCGGACGTCCTAGCGTCCGTCTCCCGGCTGCTCCGGCCGACCGCCCGGGTCGTCGTTCTCCTGACCCACCCGAGCTTCCGCCAGCCGCGCCACTCCGGCTGGGGCTTCGACGAGGGTCGGAAGCTCATCTTCCGACGGGTCGACGCGTACTTGACGCCGATGGCCGTGCCGATGAAGTCGATCGGTGAGGGACCTCCGACCCGCTCCTTCCACCGACCGCTCTCGGCCTACGTCAACGGACTGGCGGCGCTCGGCTTCGCCATCGACGCCATGGTCGAGCCGGCCGACCTTCCCGACGACGAGCGGCCGGGCCGGCGTCCGTCGCCCGGCAACCGGAACGCGGACATCCCCCTGTTCCTCGGCCTGCGGGCGCGTCGCTGACGCGCTGACGAGCGTCGTAGACTCGGCTCGATCGACCGTCTGCTCGAACTGCGGCGCGTCGAGCCCCCCAGCTTCAAGTTCTGCCCGGATGCGCCGCGCCTCTTGCTGCCGCGCCGGCGCGCCGCGAGTTCTACCGCTCGGTCGGCGCGACCTGGTACATCCGCGAGGCGGAGTCGCTGCTCGCCGCTACGGCGTAGGCGCGGCGCCGCCTTCGCCTCTAGGCGCCGCCTTCGCCTCTACATGCCGGGAGGCGGTGTGAGGTTGTAGCGGGCGATGACGTCGGGCAGCCATTCGGGCCGCGCGAACGGAAGCTTGTAGCGATCGCCAAGCTCGGCGACCACGTCCGGCGTGATCCCGCCGGCGGCGTTGATCTCGACGAACTCGCGGAAAAACCCCTCGAAGCCGGCCGGCGAGATCACCTCGATCATCCGGGCCGGGGTCGACCCGGCGTTCCACATCGCGTGAATTTCGCCGCGTGGCTTGACGATGTAGCCGCCGGCACCGAGGACAACCTCCTGGTCCTCGGAGCGGAACCCGATCTCACGCTCGAGCACGATCGAGAACTCGTCCTCCAGCGTGTGGATGTGGGGCGGCACCAGCGCGCCGACCGCGAACGGATGCTCGACGATCGACAGCGCACCGCCGCTGTCCGCTCCGTCGATCTTAAACACGACGCCGACGCCGTCGGCGAGGTCACCCATGCGCCCGCCCCCCGGCTGGACGACCTTGACCCGCGAGGCGACCCCGACCGACCCATTGCTGCCCATCGACGCTCTCCTTCTATCCGGTGAACATATGCGTATACTGAACCACGTCAGCGGAGAGCCGTCAAGAATGAAAGATCAGCCCCGTTTTGCGAAACCGCGGGTCTACCGGATGCGGCGGCGCGCCGAGCAGGTCGACGCGACGCGCCTTCGGATCACCGAGGCCGCGATGCGGCTGCACACCACCATCGGCCCGGCCAGCACGTCGATCGCGGGCGTCGCGGAGGAGGCCGGCGTCACGCGCCTGACCGTGTACCGGCACTTCCCGGACATCGACTCACTGTTCGCCGCGTGCAGCCGCCACTGGGCGTCGCTCAACCCAGGGCCCGACCCGGCGGCGTGGCGCGCGATCCCGGGACTCGAGGAGCGTGCCCGCGTGGCGCTGCTGGCCCTCTATCGGTGGTTTCGAAGCCACGGCGACGAACTGTTCCCGCTCTACCGTGACGCGCAGGCCGTCCCGGCGGCCGCGCGCGGTGCGGCCCGGGCCTCCTCCGCCCGGATGGCGGATGCGCTGGTCGAGGGGCACGAGCGGGGCGGCCCTGACGGCCGGCGGCTCCGCGCCGCGGCTGGCCACCTCGTCAGCTTCTGGGCCTGGCGTTCGCTGGCGATCGAGCAGGGCCTGGGCGACGAGGATGCGGTCGAGCTCGGCGTGGGGTTCCTCAGTCGAGCGGCTCGCCGGGTTGCCGCAGGAGCCCGCAGACCGGCACGCCGTCGCCGACCAGGTACTCGCCCACGAGCCGGTAGCCGCGGCGCTCGTAGTAGCGCACGTTCTTCTCGGTGAACGTCTCGAGGTAGCACGGGAGGCCGAGCTCGTCCGCCCGGCGGTGGCCGTGGTCGACAGCTTGCTCCCGAGCCCCGTCCCCTGCCGTTCCGGCAGGACGCCGAAGAACTCGAGCCGGAGATGCGGGCGGTCGGTGAGCCGCTCGTGCTGGACCTCGAGCTCGCCGACCATCGCAAGCATGCGCTCGCTCGCCTCGGGACCGAACGCTTCCAGGACCTCGCCGAAGCCGTGTGCGCCCATCGCCTCCGGTGACGGTCCGTGGCGCTCCGGCCCGAACCAGCTCGCGATGCCCTCGACGGGGTCGCCGGCAACGACGAGGTCGCCGTCCTCCGCCAGGGATGCGGCGACGAACGTCCGGAAGAACGTCGGCAGGATCTTGCTCCGGCGGGCCGAATCGGCCTCGAAGACGAGCGCACCGGGGTCATCGTGGAAGGCGAGGGAGAGGACGCCAACGCAGGCTTCGATGTCCGCGTGCGTCGCCGCGCGCACCTCGGTCTCGCTGACGTCGGTCATGTGCCTACTCGATCTCGATCGTCTCGCGCTCCCGCCCGCGGCCGCCGGCGTTGGCCTCCGACTCGTCGAGACGACGGATCCAGAAGTCGACGATCGATCGCACGCCCATCAGCTGCTCGCGGCCGGCGTTCCGGAAGTGCGTGGCCGCCTCGGCCGGCATCACCCGGTCCATCAGCGAGCGGCCGCGGGCCCGCAGGCCCGGCGACCCCTCGAGCCGCTCCAACCGCGTCTCGAGCTCGGCGATCCGGTCGTCCGGTGCCGGCTCGGCGGCCGGCGCCAATGCCGGCGTCCTCGATCCATCACCTGCCCGCCGAGCCTGCCCTGGCGCCTGGTCCGTCATCGTCGTCCTCCCTGTCGGTCGCGCCCGGCACGAGCCGGTGCGTCGAACTCGATCCGCAGCGTTCCGTCGTCCATCTTCGCGCCCCTCGTGGGAGCGTCGATCAATGCCCGCGGCAGCATCAGTGTGCGCCGCCAGCCGGCGACCTCGAGCACGAGCTCGTCCGTGCGGCGCGACAGCTGGAGCTCCTCGCGGCTGGTGAACGGCAGCTCCACCTCGAGCACGTACGTCCCGTCCTCGCGGTGGACCCGATACGGCTCGCCGCGGTAGTGGACGGCGGTCGGGTCGCCGTCGCCGAACAGGGCCGTCCCGATCTCGCGCAGCCGTTCCGCGCCGACCATCTCGTGGCTGAACTGGGGGATCGTCCGGACGGGGACCGGGCCGAACTCCTGCTCGACGATCGGCAGGTAGCGCTGCTGCACCTGGCGCAGGTGCTCGAAGTACGCGCCCGAGTCGTCGGGCAGGACGCGGTTGCAGATGACGAGGTCGCTCGGGTAGCCGAACAGGTGGAAGTAGGTGAACGACCGCCGTGCCTCGGCGACCGAGAGCTTGTCGAGCCCGAGCGTGATCCGGACGGACGTCCGGTCCGGGTCGCTCAGCTGCTTGTGGACGTCCGACAGCCGGTCGAGCAGGCGCTCGGCGGCAACGAAGACCTCCTCACGGGGCACCGGCAGCCCGAGCACCCGCTCGAGCATGGGCCGCCCCAGCCGCGACATCCGGCGCCCGATCGGGGCGATCCGCTCGATCCACCAGCGGCTGGCGTCCGGCATCGAGAGCAGGCGCAGCGTCTCGCCGGTGGGCGCGGCGTCGACGACGATGACGTCGTACTTGCCGGAGTCGACGTGGTCGGCGATCCAGAGCAGGTTGCCGAGCTCGTCCATGCCCGGCAGGACGGTCATCTCCTCGGCCATCACCTCGTCCAGCCCGCGCCACGCGAAGAGCTCGCCGACGTACGTCTGGATCGTCCGCCAGTAGCGGGCGATGTTGAAGTAGACGTCCGGTTCCTGGCCGTCGAGGTTGTCGACGATCCGGGTCGGCTCGGGGCCGAGCGGAACGTCGAACGCGTCGGCGAGGCTGTGGGCGATGTCCGTCGAGAGGACCATCGTCCGAAGCCCGCGATCGGCGCACAGGAGCGCCGTCGCGGCGGCGATGCTCGTCTTCCCGACGCCACCCTTGCCGGTGTAGAGAAGGATCCGGGTCATGACGCTCTCGAGGCAGTGGGGTGGGCCGAATGCTAACCCGATGAGCGTTCGACCCGGTGGACGATTTCGGGCCGGGGCCAGGAGGTTGCGGCGGGTGGCCATGGCGCGGTCGCGGCGACCGCCTGGCGGTCGGGTGCCGGGACCTCGCCAGCGGGCCCGGATGTGGTCCCTCGTTTCCAGCGGCGGTCGTGGCGCGGTCGCGGCGACCGCCTGGCGGTCGAGCGCCGGGAACCTCGCCGCCGGGCCCATCGCGTGGCGCCCCGACGCCGGTTCCGCGCGCGCCCATGCGCCTCATGCATGGATTCCGTGGTTTGGCGAGCCCCCTCGCCCTCGCGGCCGTCCTAGGCGCGCAGTTCTTGCATGAGATGCATGATTCAGCCCGTATGGGGCCCGAGTGGGCCACGCGCGACCGGCAAAGCACAAATTTCATGCATGGCACGCATGACGGGTTCGGCCGCAGGCTGCCGCCCGACCTGTGGCCGAGTCGTTCTCGTCTCGGGTGATCACCAGGTGGTCAATTGCGGGCTGCGGGGATGCGAAGGCGCGCTCCTCGGCCCGGCTCTATGCGATCCGTGCGTGGCCCAGGCTCGGGACAACCTTGATCGGACCCGTTGACGTGGCCAACCGGTCGGTTTGACCAGCTGATGGTCACGGCGGCCATCAGTAGGGGCATCAGCGGTGCTGGTCGACCGCCGGACCGCACCGCCAGTAACGAAACCTATGGACCCGTCGTGATCAGCGGCTTGCGGCCCACTCGCCCACCAGCCGGCCGAGCAGCGGCAGCGGCAGCGCGCCGGACGCGAGCACCGTGTCGTGGAAGGCCTTGATGTCGAACCTGTCGCCCAGGGTGCGCTCCGCATCGGCGCGCATCCGCTGGATCTCGAGCCGCCCGATCATGTAGGCGAGCGCCTGCCCGGCGCTGACGACGTAGCGGTCGACCTCGGCCCGCACGTGGCTCTCCCGCTGGGGCGAGTTGGCGACCATGTAGTCGACCGCCCGCTGGCGGCTCCAGCCGAGCGCGTGCAGGCCGGTGTCAACGACGAGCCGGCAGGCGCGCATCGAGTCCGCGGCGAGCATCCCCATCCGGTCCATCGGCGTGGAGTACAGGCCCATCTCGTCGGCCAGGCGCTCGGAGTACAGCCCCCAGCCCTCGCCATAGGCGGCGATGAAGCTCCACTTGCGGAACTCCGCGATGCCCTCCAGCTCGGACGCGATCGCCAGCTGGAGGTGGTGGCCGGGGATTCCCTCGTGGTACGAGGTGGACTCGATCTCGAAGCGGCCCCAGCCGGTCGGCTCCGAGGTGTTCATGAAGAAGACGCCGCCGCGGGTGCCGTCCTTGGCCGGCGGGAAGTAGTAGGCGATCGCGCCGCCGCTGACCTCCTCGACGTCGCAGTCGGCCTTTGGCAGGACCCCGAACCAGTCGCCCATGGCGGCCTTCCCCCTGGCCATGGCGGTCTTGGACGCGGATACGATCTCCGGGCCATTGGTGTGGTGCAACTCCGGGTCGGAGCGCATCCGCTCGAAGATGGTGGCCAGGTCCTCCGTCCCTAGCACCTCCCGCCCGAGCTCGCGGTACTCCCCGGCCAGCTTGTCGATCTGGGCAAGCCCGATGTCGTGGATCTCCTGCGCGGATCGGTCGACGGTCGTGTAGTAGCGGATCGCCCGGCCGTACGTGTCCTCGCCGCCCGGCAGGGAGCCCAGACCGCACGCCTCGTCCGACCGGCCGGCCGGGGCGATCTCGTCACGCAGGAGGTCGCGATACGCCGCGACCGCCGGACGGATGTCCCGCTCGACGACGGCCCTGAGGCGCCCGAGCCAGGCGTCGTGATCGAAGCCGTCCGGCGTGGCGCCGAGCGCCAGGATCGGGTCGTCGTCGACCGGCATGGCCAGCCACGCATCGAGCTGCCTTACCGTGTCGTCGACCGCGAAGCGGGCCGGCGCCCGGCCGTGGCCCAGGCCCTCCCGGTAGCGCTCGCCTGCGTCACGGAAGCCGTCGGCGATGCCTGCGAACTTGTCGACCATCGCCTCGGCGACCTCGCTCGTCGGCATGCCCAGCTTGGGCAGGTAGATCGGCAGCATGATGTGCCAGCCGCTGATCGGGTCGACGTCGATCTCGGCCAGCCTCGCCTCGGCGAAGTCGGCTCGGGCCGTGGCATCCCAGGCGAGCATCGAGCGGGTGATCCGCTGCTGGTGGTCCAGCCCCTCCTCGGCCAGTGCCTCGGCGCGGCCGGCGAACGCGCGGGCAGCCGCGATGTCCCGGTCCTCCGCAGCCCGGCTGACGTCCTCGAACCGCCCGGCGAACCGGTAGTCGCCCTGCATGTGGGCGTAGGTCGGCGACGCTTCCTGGCGGAAGTCGTGGTACTCGGTCGCCAGCTGCTCGAGATCGTCGGTCACGGGAGCCTCCGGGGCGGGGCAACCGATGGTAGTCGGTCACGGCCGGGTGCCATCGCAGAGCCTCTGCCGGGCGCTCCGGGCGGCGATCTGGAGAGGCACTTCATGGCCGGCTCCTCCCGATGTCACGAACGCGGGGCTGGACGCGTCCTCGGGACATGCGCGACCCTCGTCACCTGATGCCCAGCGAGCCTGGCCCCGGCCACCGCACTGCCGCTCCCGTGCCCGCCGATCCTCGCGATCCGGCTGCGGTCTTCGCCGCCCATCGCGACATCCTCGCCGGGGTCGCGTACCGGATCCTCGGCCAGGTTGCCGACGCGGAGGACGTGGTCCAGGACGCGTGGCTGCGCTGGTCGGGCGTCGACGGCGACGACGTCCGCGACGCGCGCGCATTCCTCGTTCGGGTCACGACGCGCCTGGCGATCGACCGGCTTCGGCGTCGGAAGGCGCGCCGTGAGGAGTACGTGGGCGCATGGCTGCCGGAGCCCATCCCGACGGGCGGATCGTCCGGCGACGTGTCCGATCAGGTCGTGCTGGCCGAATCCGTCTCGATGGCGCTGCTCGTGGTCCTCGAGACGATGTCCCCGCTGGAGCGAGCGGTGTTCGTGCTGCGCGAGGGCTTCGGCTTCTCCCACGCCGAGATCGCCGAGGCGGTCGACCGGTCGGAGACCGCCGTCCGGCAGCTGGCCCGGCGAGCGCGCGATCACGTTCGGGAGGGCCGTCCCAGGTTCGACCCGGACCCCGTGACCCACCGCCATGTCACGCAGCGGTTTCTCGCCGCGACCGTGTCCGGCGACCTGGCCGCGTTGATGCAGGTGCTCGCGCCGGGCGTCGAGCTCATCGCCGACGGCGGCGGGCAAGTCCGCGCTCCACTGTTGCCGGTCCGCGGGGTCGAGCGGGTCACGCGGTTCCTGATCGCCGTTGCGGGTAGAGCCACGCCGGATCAGCACGCCTCGCTCGTCGATCTCAACGGCCGTGCTGCGATCGTGGTCTGGTCCGGCTCGACGGTGGCGGCCGTGCTCGCGGTCGACGTGGTCGACGGCCGGATCGAGCGGATCTACCTGGTCGCCAACCCGGCCAAGCTGGCCCTCCTCAGACCTCCATCCTCTGACCCCGCCGGCCTCGGTCCGGCATGTCACGTGGGCGGCGACCGCTGCGTCCTCGGTTCGGAACCCACCGAACGAGGAGGCCGCCATGGACGAGCTGCTCCGACCCTTCGCCCGTCAGCACACCGTCCGCCTGACGACGTTCCGGCGCGATGGCACGCCCGTCGGCACGCCGGTCAGCCTCGCCGTCGAGGGCGGGCGGGCCGTCGTGCGGACGTACGAGAGCTCCGGCAAGTTCAAGCGGATCAGGAACGATCCGATGGTCGAGATCGCGCCGTCGACGTTTCGGGGGGAGGCGACCGGGCCATGGCTGCGGGCCCGGGCACGGGTCCTCCACGGCGCCGCGGCGGAGCACGCCCGCCGGCTGATCACGACCAAGCACCCGTGGCTGCACGGGGTGCTCGTGCCGGTCGTCCACCGACTGACGGGCAAGCGGACGGTCTACCTGGAGGTCGTGCCGGTTGACGAAGCGCGCCGGCAGCCCGACCTGGCGGCGTGATCACCGGCACCCTCACCCGCTGTCAGGGCCTCACCGCGCGGGCGCTCGCGCCGCGCTCGGCGTTGATCGTCTCCCGCCACTCCAGCCACGGACGACCCGCCTGGACGGTCCAACCCGGCCCGGCGAAGCCAAGCGTGAACTGGCTGAAGCCCATCGCGACGTAGGTCGGTGCGTCCTCGACGAGGAAGCGCTCGAGGTCATCGGGTTGCACGCCGACGCCCCATTCGATCTCGGCCGGGTCCCGGCCGATCTCGCCGCACCACCGGCGAAGCGCGGCGACCTTCGGCTGGAGCTCCTCCGGGCGGGATGGGAAGCTGGCGTGCCAGGCGTCGGCGTGCCGGGCCACGAGCCGGAGGGTCCGCCGCTCCCCCACCCCGGCGATCAGCAGCGGCAGCCGGCGGATCGGCGGGGGCACGAGTCGCTCGAGGCGCCGACGCATTCGGGGGACGGCCGCCTCCAGCGCCGCGAGGCGCGAGCCGGCCGTGCCGAGCTCGAAGCCGTACGCCTCGTAATCGCGCTCGAACCAGCCGGCGCCGACGCCGAGGATCGCGCGACCGCCGCTGATGTGGTCGATGGTCCGAACCATGTCGGCCAGCAGGTCCGGGTTGCGATATGAGTTGCACGACACGAGCGGGCCGATCTCGATCCGCTTCGTCGCCTCGGCGAGGGCGGCCAGGGTCGACCAGCACTCGAAGTGTGCGCCGTCGTGATCGCCGTACAGCGGAAAAAAGTGATCCCAGGTGTAGACGATGTCGTAACCGAGCCGCTCGGCCGACAGTGCTCCGGCGCGAAGGTCGGCCCACGTGCCGTGCTGCGGATGAAGCTGGGCGGCGATCCGGATGGGGTGCATTCAGCCTCCTTCGTGGTCCGGACGCCATCGTCATCCTTCTCGTTGGAGGAAGGTCAAGCGGTATCTTTGAAGCCGTGCTGATGGTCGGTGACTTCGCCCGCCTGTCCGGCGTCTCGGCCAGGGTCCTGCGCGCGTACGACGCCGCGGGGCTGTTCAGGCCGGCGTGGGTCGACCCGAGCTCCGCGTATCGCTACTACTCGCCGGCGCAGCTGCCGGAGCTGCGACGGATCCTTGCGCTGCGGGACGTCGGGATGGGGCTGGACGAGATCGGTCGGCTGGTCTCGGGGCGAGCGGACCTGCGGGCCGCGCTCGACCGTCGACGCACGGAGCTCGAGAGGGATCGCCGCGAGGTGGAGCGCCGGCTCGTCGCGCTCGACATCCGCGTGACGCTCGCCGACGGCTCCGGCGAGCCGGACGTGGTCATTCGCCGGATCGAGGCGGAATCGGTGGCGACGATGGACCTCGGCCTCTTCCCCGACGGTGACGTCGGCGCTGCGTTCTACGAGCTGGAGGCGCACGTGCGCGACCTCGGCCTCCGGGCCCACCGGCCACCGGGCGCGATCGAATCCGAGGGGCGCGACGAACCACCGGTCGTCTTCGTGCCCATCCGCCGGCCGCTGCGGCCGACCGACCGGATCGGCTACCGGCGGCTCCCCGCCTGCCGCGCCGTCACGCTGCTCCACCGAGGCTCCTACGCGACGCTTCATCGCGCCCGACAGACGCTCGAGGCGTGGGCGAGGGCAGCCGGCGAGGAACCCGTGGCCCCGATGCGGACGCTCTACCTCCAGTTCGGCGCGGAGCCGGAGCTGCGCCTGCCGCGCGGCTGGGTGGTCGATCGGGCCGCGGACCTCGTCACGGAGCTCCAGCTGCCGGTCCGGTGACGGCCCAGTCAGCCGGGCGTCTCGTCGCCGGCCAACTCCACCAGCCTCGTCGTCGTGTTCCAGTTGCGCGCCGTCGTCGTGACGCCCAGCCGGGCGTCCGCCAGGGCAGCGGCAAGCTTCGACTCCCGCAGCCCACCTCGATACCAGGCGTAGATCACGCGGTGGCCGAACCTGACCTGGTCCGGCTCGAAGTCGGATGGATCGATCGCCGCCACGACCTTCGGCGACGGGTCGCGCTCCAGGAACACGGCGTAGAACCTCGACGGGTCCGCGGCGGCCTCGGGCAGCGGGTTCTTCTCGACCACCTCCGCCAGCTCCTCGCGGCTTCGGACGAGCACCCGGACCGGGATCCTGAGCCGGTCCGCGATGGCCCGTTCGAGCTCGAGCGCCAGCTGCTCGGCGTTGCGCCTGGGGCTGCTGAACAGGAGGTTGCCGCTCTGGATCCAGGTCCGGGCGTCCGCGTGGCCGATCGAGCGCGCCACCTCGCGCAGGTCCGCCATGCCGACCTTGCGGTTGCGCCCCAGGTTGATCCCGCGCAGCAGCGCGATGTAGCTCGTCATCCCATCGGGTCAGCCTGACCGCACGGCGCGGAACATGAGGCTGTCCCCGTCACGCGGCCACGACCGCTTCACTGGCCGCCTCCTCCACGGCGGTGCGAGCCCGAGACGCGCGGCGTCGCTGGCGAACCGCGACGAGCACGAGCACGAGCAGCGTCACGACGTACGGCAGCATGGCCACGAACTGGGGCGGCACCGCGCTCCCCTGGAGCCGGAGTGTCAGGGCGTACATGAACCCGAACAGGACGCTCGCGGCGAGGACGCCGACCGGGTGGGCCCGCCCGAACATCACGGCCACCAGCGCGATGAAGCCTCGGCCGGCCGTCATGCCGACCACGAACTGGGTGACGAGCGAGATCGAGAGCTGCGCCCCACCGAGCCCGCACAGGGCGCCGGCCACGAGGAGCGCAGCGTACCGCGTCGCGCGAACCGGGATGCCGATCGAGGCCGCGGCGGCCGGCGACTCGCCGACGGCCCGCAGCCGGATGCCCCAGGGATGGCGGAACAGCCAGACCTGCCCGGCCAGGGACAAGGCCAACGCGAGGTAGACGAGCGGTGAGTAGCCGGACACGAGCGCGCCCAGCACCGGGATGTCCTCGACGACCGCGATGTGGATGTCCGGCAGCCCGACCAGGTTCGGGTCGTAGAAGCTGCCCTGCACGCCGAACACGGGGCGGATGAGGTAGGTCGTCAGCCCGAGGGCGAGCAGGTTCAGCGCGAGACCGGCCACGATCGCGTCCCCGCCGAGATCGACGACGACGACCGCGTACACGAGCGCGAACACGGTCGCGGCCAGCACCGCCAGCCCGAGCCCGGCGAACGGATTGCCGGTCCAGTGCGCGCCGGCGACCGCGAAGAAGGCCCCGACCAGCATCAGGCCCTCGAGCGCGACGTTGAAGATGCCGACCCGCTCGCTGAGGAGCCCACCGAGGGCGGCCAGCAGGATCGGCGCCACGAGCCGGATGGTGGAGGCGAGCAGCGCGAGGTCGAGGACGTCGAGAAGGGCGTCCACTACCGGCAGCCCGATTGCGCGCCGCTAGCCCGGCGGCCGGAGAAGCGCGTCATTCGACCCGCAGCGCCCGGCGAACCCGGACGCGGATGGCCAACCGGATCGCGACGACGAGGATGATCGTCGCCTGGACCACGTCGACGAGCTGGAGCGGCACCTCCGTCGAGCGGGCCATGCCGGCCGCGCCCACCTCGAGCGCGCCGAGGAACAGCCCCGCGAACAGGGTCAACACCGGCTCCGCGCCGGTCAGGATGGCCGCCGTGAAGCCGGACCACGCCCAGCCCGCGGTCGTGATCACCGCGTCCACGTAGCGGTGGTTCATGCCGATGACCACGATCGCACCGGCCAGCCCGCAGATCGCCCCGCTCAGCAGGGTGGCGAGCAGCAGGCGACGACCGGCGGCGATCCCCGCGTAGTCCGCGAACAGCCGGTTGTGGCCGACCATCCGGAACTCGTAGCCGGCGACCGTGCGCGACAGGAACCAGCGGACGACAAATGGCAGCACGACGATCGCCAGCACGCCCAGGTGGAGCCGGGTGCCCGGCACGATGACCGGCAGCCAGGCCGCCTCCGGGATCGACGCGGTCTGGGCCACGCCGCCCCCGCCGGCCTCGCGCAGCGGGTACGTGACCGCCCACGAGGCGAACAGCGCCCCGACGTAGTTGAGAAGCAGGGTCGTGATCAGCATCGGGACACCCAGCTTCACGTCGAGCACGCCGGGCAGGAACGCCCACGCCGCGCCCGCAAGGCAGCCCGCGGCCAGCGCGACCATCGGCGCGAGGGGCGACGGGATACCCGGGAGCGCGTTGGCGACCACCGCCGCACCGAGCGCGCCGAGGACCATCTGCCCTTCCCCGCCGAGGTTCAGCGCCCCGGCGCGGAACGCCAGGCCGATGCCCACGCCGACGACCACGATCGGGATGCTCCGGACGACCGTCGCGGCGATGTTCTGCGGGGTGCCGACAGCCCCCCGGACCAGCTCGCCGTAGGCCGACACGACGTCCTCCCCGGTCACGAGGATCGCGACCGCGCCGAGGACCATGGCCAGCACGATCGCCAGCACGGGCACGGCGATGGCGGCGAGGATCGGGCGCGCGGCGAATCGCGGGCGCGCCCGCGCTTCGGCGGTCATGGGGCGCCGTCCGTGTCCGCGGCATCGGGTGCCGCGGCGTCTCGCTCCGTCCCCCGCCCGCGCCCCGCGGCGTGGCGACCGGCCGCCTGCCCTGGCCCGGCACCGGACATCAGCAGGCCCAGGCCGATCTCGTCCGCCTCGGAGCCCGCCATCTCCCCCGCGATCCGGCCGCCGTAGAGGACGACGATCCGGTCCGAGAGCATCCGGATCTCCTCGAGATCGGAGCTGATCAGCAGGACGCCGCTGCCCGTCGCGCGGCGATCGAGCAGCGCACGGCGCACGAACTCGGTGGCGGCGACGTCGATCCCCCGCGTCGGCTGGGCCGCGATCGTGAGGGCATGCGGGTCCGCGAGCTCGCGGCCCACGACGACCCGTTGGGCATTGCCGCCGGAGAGGGTCCGGACCGGCGCGTCGAGATCGCGGGCAGGGATGCGGAACGCCGGCACCACGCGCTCGCACCGCCGCCGGATCCCCGGCCGGTCGAGGAGCCGCCGGCGCTGACCGGGCTTGCCGGCGTGCCGGCCCGCGACCAGGTTGTCGCGGATCGACGCATCGGGCGCCAGGCCGCGCCGGTAGCGATCCTCCGGGATGTAGCAGAGCCCGGCCTCCCGGCGATCGGAGACGGACCCGTCGGTCACCTCCCGGCCGTCGATGACGATCCGGCCGGCGGTCGGGTGAACCAGCCCGGCGACGACATCCGCGAGCTCGCCCTGGCCGTTGCCGGCGACGCCGGCCACGCCCACGATCTCGCCGGCGTGGACCATGAGGTCGACCGGGCCGAGGCCGGCGGCTCGGACGCCGTGCAGCTCGAGCACCGGCCGGCCCGGCTCCGCCGGTGGCCGCTCGAGGTCGATGACCACGTCCCGCCCGACCATCGCCCGGGCGAGCCCGCGGGCATCGGTTTCGGCGGTCGGCAGATCGGCCGTCACGCGACCGTCGCGGAGCACGGTGACGCGCTCGGCGTGCTCGAGGACCTCGTCGAGGTGGTGGCTCACGAAGACGATCGTGCGGCCCTCCACCGCCAGGCCCCGGATCGTGTCGAACAGCGCGCGCGCCTCCTGCGGCGTGAGCACGGCGGTCGGCTCGTCGAGGATGAGGATGCCGGCCTTGCGGTAGAGCGCGCGCAGGATCTCGACCCGCTGGAGCGCCCCGACGGACAGGTCCGCCACCCGCGCGTCCGGGTCGACGCCCAGGCCGAAGCGGACGGAGAGCTCTCGCACGACGGCCCGTGCCCGGGACCGGTCGAACAGCCCGCGGCGGCGCGGCTCGCGGCCGATCGTGAGGTTCTCCGCCACCGTGAGCGACGGGAAGAGCATGAAGTGCTGGTGGACCATCGAGATCCCCAGCCGGTGCGCCTCACCGACGCTTCCGATCGCCGCCTCGCGGCCGTCGACGAGGATCCGGCCGCCGTCGCGGGCGACGTGCCCGGCGAGGATCTGCATGAGGGTCGTCTTGCCGGCCCCGTTCTCCCCGACGACCGCGTGGACCCGCCCCGGCAGGAGCTCGAGGTCGACCCCGTCGAGGGCCGTCAGCGAGCCGTAGCGCTTGATGATCCCGCGCATCCCGACGGCCGGGGCAGCCTGTGCCGCCCCGGCCGCGTCCGTCGCCATGCCGGTGACCCCGCGCTCGCTATTGGGCCAGGAAGTCCGTCACCACGATCTCGCCGGAGACGATCTTGTCGGCCAGGTCGCGGACCTGCTCCTGGATCTCCTGCGGCAGCTCGGACGGCGGATCGAGGTCCTCCAGGGCGATGAACGCCGGGCCGACACCCTGCTCGGCGAGGCCGTAGGCCTTCGGACCGCCGCTGAACTGGCCCTCGGCAAGGTCGCAGACCGCTTCCTTGACGCCGACGTCGGTCCGCTTGACCATCGACTCGACGATGTGCTCCGGGTCGAGCGCCCGCTGGTCCGTGTCGACGCCCGTGGTGAGGAAGTCGCGCTCGGCCGCCGCCTCGAAGACGCCGGTGTTGCCGGCGGCGGAGAAGGCGAAGACGTACTCGGCACCCTTGTCGTTCTGGGCGAGCGCGAGCTCCTTGCTGGTCGCCGGATCGTTGAAGCCGGTCGCCCAGCCCAGCTCGAGCGCGACATCCGGGTTGACGGCCTTGACGCCCTCCTCGAAGCCGACGTACCAGCGCCGGATGAACGGCGCGTCGACGGCCCCGACGGCGCCGATCAGCTCGGACGCCGGGTAGCCCTCGTGGTCGCCGGTCGCCAGCAGCCCGAGGGTCGCCCCGAGCAGGTAGGTCCCCTCGTGCTCCTTGAACAGCAGGCCGCGGACCTGGTCGTTGCCCTCGATGAGCGTGTCCACGATCGCCCACTGCTGATCCGGGTTCTCCCCGGACAGCCGGGTGACCGCGTCGACCGAGTCGAAGGAGTTGGCGACGATGAGGTCGTAGCCTTCGTCGATGGCCGCCTGCAGGTTGTCCTCCATCGCCGTGACGTCCGCCGACTCGACGACCTGGGTCTCGACGCCGCACTCCTGGCCGCCGGCCTCGAGCCCCTCGACGATCAGCTCGAGGAACGGGTTCTGGCCGATCGGACCCGTGCTGACGTAGACGGCCCGGAGCCCGCTGGCGGACGCCGCCGGACTGGCCGAGGCATCGCCGGACGGCGCCGCCGAGGCATCGCCCGAGGCCGCGAGCGCCGACGAGGCGGCGGTGCTGCCGGCGGGCGATGCGGTGGCGCCCCCCGTTCCGCACGCGGCCGCCAGCAGGGCGGCCGCACCGATGAGCGCCGTCAGGCGCGCGCGAGAGCTGTTCACGTGGGCTCCTCCGATCCCTCGGCGTCGCGTGACGCCAGTCGCTTGATGGCGTCGAGGCCGACCTCGACCATCCGTTCCTTGCCTTCCCGGACGATGTCCCGGTGCGGGTTGTACATGCGCGCGTCCTCCGGGACGCCCTCGGTGGGATTGCCGTCCACCGTGAAGATGCCGCCGGCCCGCGCACCGCGGAGCGCGGCCACGATCAGCAGGGCGGCCAGCTCCATCTCGTAGCCCACGAGCGGGGTCTGCGACCAGACCGCGCGATCGTCCGGCAGCGCGCCGGGGTAGAACGCGGCCTTGGTCATGATCACGCCGGTGCCGAAGCGCACGCGCGGATGCGCCTCTGCCGCCTCGACCAGGGCCTGGGTCACCCGCAGATCGCTGATCGCCGGGTACGACAGCGGCAGGAGCTGCTGCGTCAGGCCGTCCTCCCGGATCGCGCCGGTCGCGATGAGCAGGTCACCCGAGCCGATGTCGGCGAGCGCGCTGCCGGCCGTTCCGAGCCGGATGATCGTCCGCGCGCCGCCGAGGACCAGCTCCTCGAAGGCGACCGCCGCGCCGGCGGCGCCGACGCCGTGCGACGTGACCGTCAGGTCGACCCCGTCCCAGCGGCCCTGCCAGGTGACGTACTCGCGATACCGCCCCAGCTCCCGCCCGCCGTCCAGCCGCCGGCCGATTGCCACCGCCCGGTCCGGGTCGCCGACCGTCAGGACGTAGGGCGTGATCGAGCCGCGCGGCACGAGCAGGCACGGCAGCAGCTGCGGAGTGGCCGCCACGGCGCTCAGTCGTCGAGCCAGACCCGGTCCTGGTTGTCCGGGTCGTCGATCGGCGAGGAGATGAACAGGACCTGCGGGGCGTCACCGAACTCGCCGCCGTGGGGGGTGTTGGCGGGGATGATCCAGACGTCGCCGGGCTTGACCGGCCGGGTCACGCCCCCGACCGTCACCGAGCCGCTCCCGCGCAGCACGTAGCCGATCTCGTCGTGGGTCTCGTGGACGTGCCGCCGGAACGGGCCGGCGTGGCCCTGGAAGACGAACACGCTGGACTGTGTCCCGTGGCCGAGGTAGGTCCGCTTGAAGACGTCCGCGTCGGTCAGGCGGTCCGCCTCGATGGCCGCCTCCACGTCGACCACGTCGATCTTCGTGTTGCGGATGACCTGCTGACAGGTCGGGCAGAGGTGCTGCTCGGGGTGTCCGGCATCGTGCGTCATCGGCGTCCCTCCTTCTGGCGGTCGTGTCGGGCGACCGTCGCCTCGAACAGGAAGTGGTAGACCTCGGCGTGGCGCTTCGCCTCCATCACGTCGTCGCCCCAGATGTACGCGCCGTGGTCGGCGACGACGATGGCGAAGGCGTTCTGGAACCGTGGATCAGCGAACACCGCGCCGATCTGCTCGACCAGCTCGGATTCGCGCGGCGTGTTCCGGATGACCGGCAGCAGGTGGACGTCCCGGTTGGCGACGCCGCGGATCCCCTTCAGCATCTCCAGGTCCCGGATCGCGACGTGGTCGGCGTCACCAGCGAGGTCCCCCGCCAGCACGGCGGACAGGGCGTGCGAGTGGACGACGCTCCGCGCGGCCCGGGTCCGGGCGGCGAGGCAGAAGATCGTGTTGCACTCGCTCGGGCGGAGGGTCGCGTCCTCCGGCGTGCGGACCACGTGCCCGTCGGCCGGGTCGACGACGAAGAAGTCGTCGACGCCGACACGCTCCTTGTGGACGCCGGTCGGCGCGAGGAGCAGCCCGCCGCCGTCCGCCGGGCCGCAGATGCCGCCGCCCGTCCCGGACACCCAGCCCTTGGCGTAGAAGACCCGCAGCAGCTCCGTCAGCAGCGCCCGGGTCTCGCGCTCGGTCGTCATCGGGCGGTCGCCGCCGCGACGTCGCCGCTCCGCTCGAGCGCCGCGCGGATCGTGGTGCCGTACGGCGGCTCGATCACCTCGACGTCGGTCACGAAGGCGTCGATCAGGTCGGCCGGGGTGACGTCGAAGGCGGGGTTCCAGACCTCGGTGAGGGCGGCCGCGCTGGCCCGGCCGCCGAGGCCGCGGACCTCGTCCGGTCCGCGCTCCTCGACGACGATCGCGGGGCCGTCCGCAGTCTCGATTTCGAACGTCGTGCGCGGCCCGGCCACATAGAACGGGATCCCGTGCCGCCTCGCGAGCACGGCCAGCGAGTACGTGCCGATCTTGTTGGCGGTGTCGCCGTTGGCGGCAACGCGGTCGCAGCCCACGATGCGCTGGTCGATGACAACCGGCGCGTCGCGATCCCAGCGGACGCTAGCGATCGGCTGCGCGGGACTGGTGGCCGGGGGAACCGTCGGAGGCGGAGCGGGGTGTGTCACGGAGACCTCGAACAGGAGGAGACGAGGCCCCGGTCTGTGGAACGTGGGGCCTCGGCTGGGGGCGAGGCCCGGGCTGGTCGCCCGTCAGGCGGGGGAGGCGACCCTCCGCGCAGACGACGATCCGTTCCGGCCCCGCCGGGGACACATGCCGCGACGCATCGCGTCGCGGCGGCTGTCGATCGTCATGTGCACCCGCGCATGCTAGGCGATGGCCCGAACCGTGTCGAGCGCCGCCGCGGAAGCCGGGGCTGATCCGGTGCGCGCCGCCGCCCGGGAATCGAAAAGGCCGCCCGCAGGAATGCGGGCGGCCCGTCGCGCGCCTGATCAGGCGGGCTGGACATCCTTCGCGCGCAGGCCCTTGGGGCTCTGCTCGATCTGGAACTCCACCTTCTCGCCGCCGACCAGACGGTCGAAGTCGAGGGAGGCGTTCAGGCCGTCGCGATGGAAGAAGTATTCCTTCTGATCGTCAGCCGAGATGAAGCCGAAGCCGCGATCGGCAACGACCTTCTTGATGGTTCCGGTGGCCACAGGGACCTCCACGTCTTCTCGAACGGGGAACAGCGGACGCACGGTCTGTTCGAGAAGGGGGTCGACCGTCACGGAGCTTCGCCACAGTGGCGAGCGTTGAGCGTACCACCACCGTGCGGAACTGGCCAGCCCCCTCAGTCCCGGGGGCGTCGGGTGCGCTCCTCCTTGGACGGTCGGGGCTCGTGGCCGGGTCGCGGCGGCCGCGGGGCGGTGCCCGGCGGCATGTTCGGCGGCGGGCCCGCCGGCGGACGGGATCGGGCGGCCTCGACCGCCGCCGTGAAGGCCTTGGCGGTCGCGGTCGGAAGGCTGCCCAACCAGGCCGATTCGATCTGCCGCACCCGCTCGCTCTCCGCCACGCGGCGCTCCTTCTCGTATTTCGAGTGCTTCGCCAAGTAAACCTCCTTCGCCCGGCCCATGGGGGCACCGGAATGGGGAGTCTAGCGTCGAGACGGCGATCGGCGGCGGCGGCGATCGGCGGCGATCGCGTCGGTTCGGCGAGCCATGGGACACTCGGTGCGTGGCAGCCCCGCCCAGCGAGCCGTGAGCGCGCCGAACCGTCCGACCGCCGTGGTGTTCGATCTCGGCGGGGTGCTCATCGACTGGAACCCGCGCTACCTGTACCGATCCGTCTTCGGCGGTGACGAGGTCGCGATGGAGCGGTTCCTGGCCGACGTGGCGACCGCCGAGTGGAACGCCCAGCAGGACGCGGGGCGGTCGTGGACCGAGGCGATCGAGGCGCTGGCGCAGCAGCATCCCGAGCACCGCGATGCGATCGCAGCCTTCTGGCATCGCTGGACCGAGACCCTCGGCGACGCGATCGAGCCGACCGTGGCGATCCTGGCCGAGCTGCGACAGACCGGGGTACGCCTCCTCGCGCTCACGAACTGGTCCGGGGAGACGTTCCCGCTCGCGCGTCCGCGCTACCCGTTCCTCGAGTGGTTCGATGGGATCGTCGTGTCCGGCGACGTGCGCATGGCAAAGCCGGACGTCCGGATCTTCGAGCACCTCGTCGAGCGCCACACGCTCGAGCCGGCGGAGACGGTCTTCATCGACGATTCCGAGGCGAACGTTCTCGCTGCCGCGGGTCTCGGCCTGATCGCCATCCGGTTCACCGGCGCCGCCGACCTGCGACGGGAGCTGGTCGGCCTGGGCCTGCTACGGACGACGAAGCCGGCGACCGACGGGTGACCCTCCGGTCGTAGGCCAGCGCGATCGACCGCCGGAGCCGCGGCTCGGCCGTGGGCAACGCATCCGGCTCGCCCGCTCCGCGGAGCAGCACGAGGTCCGCCGAGAACGGGCCGATCCCGGGCAGCTCGCGCAGCCTGGCGCGGGCCTCGTCCGGCGGCTGCGATCGCAGCATCTGCGCGTCGAGCCGGCCTGCCAGCGCCGCGTCGGCGATCCCGCGCAGCCACTCGGCCTTGCGGCCGAACAGCCCGGGGAAGGCGTCGAGGGTGGCCACCTTGCGGGGTGACGGAAAGGCATGGAGCCGCTCGCCGTGGACCTCCACGGCCGGCCCGAGCTCCTCGGCCATCGCGGCCTTGGTCCGGGCGGCCTGGCGGATCGAGATCCGCGCCCCGATGATCGCCCAGGCCGCAGCCTCGAACGTCGACAGGAACAGCACCGGGCGCAGACCCGGGTAGCGCCGCTGGCCAGCCACAGGTTCCCGAACAGCACCGCGATCGCCAGCAGGGCGCCCAGTGCGAGCAGCCCGAGCTGCGCGCCCAGCCGGGTCCACAGCACGGCCTCGTAGCCGACGCTGCGGTACCACAGCACGTCCGCGGCGAGATGGGTCAGGCTTCGTCCGAAGAACAGCACCACAAGCCCCACGATGATCGCCGGCACGAGGAGATAGCGGCCGGCGAGCGAGCGGCCGCCTGAACGGCGGGACGGCGGGCGGCCGCCACCCTGGCGGCGTCGGCCGGACTTGTTCGGCCGGATCCGGCGCGCCATCGGGAGCTCGATCCTGGCGCGGCCCGCGGCAGGTTGGCAGGTCGGAAGGCAGACAAGGCAGGCTGCAGAGCCCGATGCGCGCTGCGTATCCTGATCCGATGGAACGACCGCCTGCCAACCTACGCCCGTGCCGTTGAGCGACGGCGTCGAGCCGGGACGACGGCAGCGAATCCTCGTCATCGACGACGAGCCGATGGTCCGCGATGTCGTCTCTCGCTATCTGGAACGCGAAGGCTACGTGGTCGATGCGGCGGCCGACGAGCCGGCCGCACGGCGACTGCTCGCCCAGGCACCTGACCTCCTGATCCTCGACCTGATGCTGCCGACGATGGACGGCCTCACCCTGCTGCGGGAGGTTCGCCGAGCGAGCGACGTGCCGGTCATCGTCGTGACCGGCAGAACGGACGAGATGGATCGGGTGGTGGGCCTGGAGCTCGGCGCCGACGACTACGTCGTCAAGCCCTTCTCCCCGCGCGAGCTCGTTGCCCGAGTACGCTCGGTGTTGCGGCGTGCCCGAACCGGGCCCGACGATTCCCGTCTCCAGTTCGACGGTGTGGTCATCGACCGACGGTCACGGACGGTGATCGTTCGTGGTCAGGCGGTGCCTTTCCGGGCCCGGGAGTTCGACCTGCTCGCGTTCCTTGCCGCCTCCCCCCGCCAGGTGTTCTCTCGCGGCCAGCTCCTCAGCCATGTCTGGGATTCATCGTCCGAGTTCAGCGATGTCTCGACCGTCACTGTCCACGTTCGGCGGATCCGCCAGAAGATCGAGGACGATCCGCTCGAGCCGCGCTGGATCGTGACGGTTCGCGGCGTCGGCTACCGGTTCGACCCATGAGGGCGCTGGCCCTGGCGCCGGTCGCCGTGGGTCTCGCCGGCACGGTCCTCATCCTGGCGTTCGCAGGCGAGTTCCCGCTCGCACAGCGCATGGGGCCGGCGCTTTTGTTGGGGGTCGCGGTCATCACGTCCGCGGCCGGCGTGCTGCTGCCGCGCGTGATCGCCCGCTTCGACTCGCTGCGCCACGAGATCCTGATCGTGTCGTTGGCGGCGATGCTGACGGCCGGCGCGACCATCGCCCTGTCTGCTGCGCTGATGATGGTGAGCTCCGCGCAGCTCGGCGTCCTGCTCATCGTGTCCCTGGTCGGGGCCGCCTTCGGGATCCTCGTGGAGTACGCCGTCGGACGCGAGCTGGCGGCCGACGTGCGGCGGCTGCGGGCGACGGCCGGTCGGCTGGCCAGAGGCGAGCTCGACGCCCGATCCGGCATCGAGCGGAGCGACGAGATCGGACAGGCGGCGCGTGCGCTCGACACGATGGCTGCGCGCCTCGTTTCCCTTGAAGCGGCGCGCACGGACGCGCACTCCACACGGCAGGCCTTCCTGGCGGCCGTCGGGCACGACCTGCGATCGCCGCTGACCGCCCTGCGGGCTGCGCTCGAGGCGATCGAGGACGGACTTGCACCCGATCCCGCTCGGTACTTCAGCGCGATGCGGGCCGACATGGAGGCCATCCGCCGGCTGGTGGACGACCTGTACCTTCTGGCCCGGATCGAGGGCGGCGGCCTGGAGTTCGAGCGGGTAGTGGCGGACCTGTCCGAGCTCGCGGACGAGGCGGTCGAGGCCCTCGCCCCGGTGGCCGTTCAGAAGCGCGTCCGGCTCCGCGTGCGCGCCGCCGACGGCACGATGGCGCTCGTCGGCACGAGCGAGATGTCGCGGGTGATGCGGAACCTGCTCGACAATGCGATCCGGCATGCGCCCGAGGACAGCGAGGTCCTGGTCGATCTCGCTCAGGCGGACGGTGGCGTGGTGGTCCGGGTCCACGACGAGGGCAAGGGGTTCGACCCGAACGTGCGCACGCTGCTGCTCGGCGGCGCGGCCGAGATCGCACGTCCCGCCGCGCGCGGCGGCGGCGCCGGGCTCGGCCTGGCCATCGTCCGGGGGCTGCTCGAGGCGCACGACGGCCGGATCTGGTTCGAGGAGGGCGGCGGCGGCCGCGTGGCGTTCTGGGTCCCCGCCCGGCGCTGATCCTCGTGCCGCCGAGGGCCGGTTCACCGTGCGTTCACCAACCGTTCCCCTCGCGGTTTCGCGATGGTCACGGGTCGGTCACGGCACCGATCGACAGTGACGGCACATCGCGCCTCGCGCCAGTTCGGCTCTGCGAGCGCAGATCGTCCCAAGGAGGACTCCTGCCATGGCCAACGCAGCCAAGCGCCGACCGCTCGTCGTGCTCGCCGGGATCGCCGCCGCGACCCTGCTCGTGGGCCCGACCATGTCGGTCTTCGCCGACGATCCCCTGCCCCCTCCGTCATCGACCGGCACGGGCATTCCCCTGACCTACCAGGGTCCGCCACCGTCGGAGGTCGACCGGAACCTGGTCGGACCCGTCAAGCTCCTTCGCGCCGGGTCCGTCGACCAGGACAAGATGACCGTCACGCTGCCGCTCTATCGCGGGGAGCTGAAGAACGGCAAGCCGGTCTGGTACATCCTGACCGACACGACCGACGAGAAGAACGCCGAGGCGCTCGGGCTCAATTTCTCGGCCAAGCTGGCCTACTCCGAGACCGGCGCCGCGGTCCGCCACGGCAACCTCAAGAAGGACGGAACCCTCGTCTTCGACCAGGGCGCGGTCGACTTCGCTCCCCGGCGGTCCGTCGTCCCGGGCAAGGCGCCTGATTTCTTCCCGCCCAAGAGCGCCCAGCCGGGCTCCGTTGGTGACCGGTTCTACACCCCCCTGGTCAAGATCGACAATGCCGGCGGGCACATCTACAACGCCCCGGTCATCGCCTTCGGCGTCGAAGCCGACAAGATCAGCTTCTGCAAGGGCATGGTCGACTACAGCCGTGTCCACGACCGCGTCCTGAAGATCTGCCCGGAGGGGCGCGCCGGCGGCACGGTCACCCTCCAGATGACGCCGATCTTCAGCTTCGGGCGAGCATCCGCCTACATCAGCACGGAGGCCTCGGATCCGGTGGTCGCTGCGCTCGACAACGGCACGTTCGCCCGCACCCTTGGCGACATCGGGGTCGGCAGTGACGACGGAGCGTTCTCCGCGGTCGAGCGTCTGTTCCCGATCGTCAACGGGCCGACGGGCGCCGACAATCCGCAGCGCCAGGGCCTCAACAGTGCACTGTCGGACATTGGCAAGGACGGCAAGCCGCTCCCGCCGCTCCACGTCATCGGCGGGATCCCGACGCTGGCGCTCGATTACAGCCCGCTGTGGGACGTCAACCTCGGCGTATGGACCAAGGAGGCGATCGCCAAGGATTATCGGTCTCGCCAGATCGACGAGTTCCAGTTGCTCGAGTTCGTCCGACGCGGCTTCATCACCGGACCCCGCGGAGCCCAGTTCGGGTCCACCGGCATCGTCGTGAACTGCCCGATCGTGATGCGCTTCCTGTAAGCCACCGGCGAAACGGAAAGGCGGCCGCCAGCGCTCGTCGCCGGCGGCCGCGCTGCGTCCCGAGCTCGCGCGGGGCGCAGACCGCCGGTTTGGTTCGGGGAAGCGTCTGGGGCCTTGCTCCACCCAATCGTATGCCCGGCCGCATCGATGACCGACGGTGCTGAGGGTGGGTGGAGCGGTTCCACCTCAGGCGCGGGCACGGCCTCGCTCGGTCCCGCGGATCTCCCTCGTCTCGTCCTCCAGCGCCGTCCGCAGCAGCACCGCGACCCAGGTGCGATACGGGCGCCACGGCTCGGCCAGCTCCTCCAGCTCCTCGGCTGAGGGCTCGGTCCGGTCGTAGGCCAGCGCGATCGACCGCCGGAGCCGCGGCTCGGCCGTGGGCAACGCATCCGGCTCGCCCGCTCCGCGGAGCAGCACGAGGTCCGCCGAGAACGGGCCGATCCCGGGCAGCTCGCG
>JAABUS010000554.1_pt1 | contig 94165 bp, 61 predicted proteins | sample 5560161 | NCBI WGS metagenome assembly JAABUS01 (sample SAMN10711885, study PRJNA513376) | rock metagenome | isolation source: Antarctica rocks | place: Antarctica: Victoria Land, Trio Nunatak nord | collected 2016-01-04
GCTGGCGGCTGCGAGGGCGAGCCAGGGCGTGGTGCGAGGTTTGGTCAGCAACGGGGGAGCGGTTCCCTTGTCGTTGGGGGATTGGGCGCCGGGGAGCGGCTCTGCTGACATGCTGACGCTGACGTGGCTGGCCATGGATGGTGAGGCGGGTTCGGGTCGACGATTGCGCCGCATGGGTTTAGGGCTGGCGATTACAGAAGTAAAGTATGAGGTAATTAAGTAGGTATAATCACGAACTATGAGTCGCTGCTCTTTCGCATCCAGTTTATTAGCTACAGCCGCTTTGGTCGCGCGCTACCTAGGTGGTTTCGTCCTGCTCAGGCAAGGCAGCGTGTGGTAAACCTGTTCTTAACGCTGCCAAGGAATCTTGAATAACCTTGCCACATCAAATTCTGTGCTTCGTGTTCGGGGTGTTAATTGTTAGCGTGACAGGGGTTGATTTCGCCGGGATCTCACCAAAATAAAATAAGGTAAATTAACACTTAATCCCGTGGATACGAAGTAAGATGAAACAGCAGAGGTTTCTTATGATATTCCTTCCTGTTGGTGATAATTGTTGGGAATAAGCACCTAGTATTGCTATTTCCAAGCCCTATCTAATTACCGTTTTCCTATCCTAAACATTTACCTATTCTAAGAGGCCATATTTGTCCTTTTTTAAAAGTGCCCAACTTTACGTATATTGGAGAGCTATTTCTGTTATGCAGTCGTCCAGACGGTCTGTCTCTCTATTTGAGACTACTTTCCCTAGTACTGCGTACTTACAATAAACAATAAACTAATCGAACTCCCTTCTTCAACTAGAATACTGCCTGATAAAGAGGCAGATTCTGGAAACCTTTGATATATAACCGCGACTACTGATTTTGACCGGCTCGTGCTCATCTTCAACAAAACAGTAAATACACTGAACGAAATACAGCTGGGCACTAACGCCGTCTGGCCTTACATTCTTTTGGGATGATGAGGAAACCAAGGCATTGGAGCGAAGAAGTATAATATTATGTCAGATAGCGATCTCTGTGTATGGCTTTATGACTATTACTTGACATATGGTATTGTAGTTGGGTACAGCAGCCAGAATTGAAAGGAAGTGCGGAGGAAGGAGACGCGGCTTCTGGCGTACCTGGCTGGCACCTGCAATTTGTTTGGCAATATTTCGCTTTATTCGAGTAGCCTTGTCTTTGAGCTTGAGTTTTTAAGATACGCAAAAGGTGACCCTTGCTACGTCAAGAGCCTTGGGGCGTTGATCAGAGGGTACAGTCAAGCGGCTGAGAGGAGCCGAGAAGTCCCGGCTGTTGTATCTTGGTTTGTCACTTAAGTAAACATCGATGGTGAGACGTAATATTTTTACATGTGCGACTATGCAAGGAACACGACGTGCTACTGGAACTTTTTCTGGTACCTTAACTTCTTGAGATCTTCAAGATCTTCGACCCGAACGCGCCAACTGCGGACTTCGGGATTGGCCAGGATTAGCTCGTAGACTTTCCCAAAGTCTGATGCCTTCGTTGTCCCATTCTGGGCAGCGACTTCGTCCACCTCGACTCGGTAGCCGAGGTAGATTTCGTTGAAGCGGACGTTCGTCGACTCGTTGTCACGGGCGGCGGCCATGCACATGGGGAACAAGGCGCCTTGCGTCATGGCCGGCATCGGGTGGGTTGCTATGTCGCCCTGCGACCCGGTACAAATAGTCCATGTGCTCGCAGGATTCTTCTGTTCGAGTAGATAGCCGATGCTGTCCCGATAGGCGACTGCGAGTCTTTTGTTAGAAGGTGTCGGGTCCGATTAAGGATTGGAAGGGCCTACAGAAGTTGGCTTCGAAGGAGGTGTTAAAGTTACGACGGAGCTGGCTGGTGGTAATCTCCTAAGGGGAGTTGTAGTATACTCGCCGCCAACTTGGTTGATTGGTTGATATGTCGGTAGCGAACGCTGACTCGTGAGTATGATGAGTAACCAACCGCTGGAATATATATGCTGGAAAGATGGGAAGCTTGCCCGCTCGGACTTGATCGACAACACCTTTTACCCCCGAGTCCGAGAGAACATTGGCTTCAGCGAAAGTGATCCCTTCTGACGACCCGATGTACTTGACGAGTTTATCGGCTGAATCTTGGTTGCGCACAATGGCCAAGACGTTGCGCTTGGAGTGCAACGCAGCCGTGACGGCTGATACTCCGATATTTCCAGTTGCTCCGACGACTAGAACGGTCTCCATAACGGCCTTGAATGAGATTGGGGGATTGAGAAGATGTCAAAGATGATGCCTTCCCTGGAGGCCACGTGCTGCCTATTAATGCTCAGTTCGATTTTTTCATTACTTTTTGGTCTTGGTATGCCTATCAAAGAAATTCTGCAATGACAAACCGACCGACAGTAATCTCGCGAGTCCTCGGCTTTGCAAAGAGACGAGCTGGAAGCGATGACAAACCAACTGACAGTGATCTTGCGAGCGTCGTCCCGATACGATCCTGAAGCAGGTCGGATTTCTGTGCTAAAACCGAGTAAATCAAAATCCGTTTGACCCGCGAACCCAGACCTATCATCAACGCAGTTTATAGTCATTCACACACCCAAACCTTCGCAACGACAAAACTCGATATGCGCTATAATCTGTGAGTAATTTTGAGATATGTAAGCATGTGTCGACCTGAGGTTTAGAATTGCGATGTATACACATACCTGCTTTCAAAGGAGCTGATTGCCACGGACAGATTTGATAGGTCTGGGTGATTGTTGTTGTTAGCCTCTCACAGGCGCTGATCTACGACTTTCATAAAGTATCAACAGTCCAAGCGGCTTGGCTGGGAAGCCACAACTCGATCAACTCCACGCAATGAAAATTCAGAAGACCTTCGAAAAGGCTACAGTCATGGAAATGTCCTTTGATTTGGGTATCTTTCCGTTTCGCCAACCCAAACGCCATGTTCTGGAGGTAGTAACCTTCCAGCCGTCGCACTTGAGACAGGACGCTTTTAAGGCGCACATAGTGTCTTTAGACCTTAATGACCTACGATAAAGCCTTGAGACCATGTTACGGACCTGCTGCGCAAAAGCCCGGCGGCATCCATTCAAGCTTGTGGGTCACCCGGCCGCCTCGCATTGCAGCTCACAATCTTAACTTTCTCGGCCTGAATATTGCTCTGGTTATCCAGCCTGAAGTTGACATCCTTGATCAGGAATGTCCAGACCTCGTCGCAGAATCGATAGGTATCCAGGTGGCCCTTGATTGTACAATCTAGTCAGCCAACGACAACAGTGGCTGTTCTGGCCACGGCTACCTTGAAGTGCATGCGCGCTTTGACTTTCTCTGCTAGAACGTCTGAGGCCGCTTTGTCAAAGGTTGCGAGGACTTTCATGGCGAGCTGGGGCTCGATGCTGCCTTGGTTGACGAGCTCATCCAGCGTGTCGATGAGGGCGATGCCGAGACTGCATAGTATGAAATATTAGTATGGCCGCTGACTGTAGCATCGAATGCTTGTACCTGCTACGGCGGTACAGCTCGTAGTCCATCTTGCTGTCTGAGGTGGGTGATTGAACGAATGTGAGGCGGAAGAACAAAAAACAGCCAAGCTGCTTTCCCGGGCCGACCAATTTAGCCGATGATGAAGCGGCGACTTTACTTCTCGACTCAAGCTTTGACTTATCGTTTACTTGCCCGCGGCACAGTTCAATATCTTGTCACTTTCCCATTGATCCAGCAAAGAAGCTGAACCCTCACGCCATGAGTCTAACTTATGCGACCACCGGGGCTGCTGCTGGGCTAGGTGTTGTTGGACTATGTAAGAGGCAGAGCTACTCCACAGGGAAGGATTCTCTAGCTAAGACTTCTCAGACTTACTGTTCAATGGAGAGGGCGAGGTTTTCAACGTAGGTTGCCGTTCAGACTTTGGACTGATCTTTACCTAATGAAGGAGATCAGGTTGGCCAATTTCTCGAGACTGTATCGCCCTATGCGTGGGCAGACTTAGGCATCGGTCTTTGTATGGGCTTGTCGGTCGTGGGAGCAGCATGGTACGAATTTGCGCCACACCGCTCAGAAACGAGTAGCAACTAACGTTAGGAACATATAGGGGCATATTCATTACCGGCTCGTCAATATTAGGTGGAGGAGTTAAAGCGCCTCGAATACGAACCAAGAACCTGATCTCGATCATTTTTTGTGAGGTTGTTGCGATCTACGGCGTGATCATGTCGATCGTGTTCTCAGCCAAGCTGAAACCGGTTGCGGGGGATGCAATATATTCAGGGTCAAATTTCTATACCGGCTACGCACTGTTCTGGGGAGGCTTGTTGGTAGGCATGTGCAATTTGATTTGCGGCGTCTCTGTCGGAATCAACGGAAGCAGTGCTGCATTGGCGGACGCTGCAGATCCTAGCCTGTAAGTCGTCCCTCAAGGCACGCGAAACTCGGCCGAAGAGCTGACTCATCTATGCCAGGTTCGTCAAGGTTCTCGTGATTGAGATTTTCAGCTCGGTGCTGGGCCTTTTTGGGCTCATCATCGGGCTCCTACTATCGTCGAATGCGCCCGAGTTTAGCTGAGTGCTCATGGGTGTGGAGTCAGACGTACATCGACAAGGGATGGGGTGAGGTCAGAGATATCTTATACCTGCATGTTCAGCGTGGTGGTGCAAGGCGTTCTGTGGAGATTGGTCGGGATTGACTGTTATATATGCATATCGTAGCGCATGTAGCCTAGCTGGAACGCCGGCATATCTTGTTGAAGTTGCAGGTGCACCAAGACCCCGTCTGCCCTCCATGTTTTCTTCGTGAACAACAACACAAGCTCAGCGCAACCAAGACCAATCATGCATCGTAGCTACATCCGCGGCAATTTCGTTCATCTCTCCACCACGCCTTTTGCTGCGGGACCCTCCGCAGGCATGCCTACTCAAGATTCTTCATATACCCGGTTCTCGCCAACATACCGTGCATCTCTTTGGGCCACTGTCCCCACAGAAATCTCGCCATGGCCAACCCCAAGCTGAAAGCAGCTATTCTCATCGTTTCCGACACAGCCTTCAAGGACCCTTCTACGGACAAAGCCGGAACCATTCTCGAAGATGTCTTCGCCAACGAGGGTTCGGAACCGTGGACTGTCAAATACAGTCTCATCGTTCCAGACAGTGTCAAGGCGATCCAGGACTACGTGATCCAATTTTGCGACGAGGAGGACGACTTTATGAACTTGATCGTCACCACAGGTGGCACCGGTTTCGCGACCAAGGACTATACTCCAGAGGCAGTCAAGCCGCTGATTGACAGAGAGGCACCGGGGCTCGTGTATGTTGTCTTACAAAGATGATCGGTGAAACGCCAGATACTGATTGTTCCAGCCATGGCATGCTAGCATCGTCTTTAGAGGTCACGCCCTGTAAGTATCAAGTCTCGTCCCCAAATCGTACTCGCTACTATAAGCATTGGTTGCAATAAGTTTTCTCTGTACGCTACATTTTCATGTAGCTTCAGCTTCGTCTGGTCTATCGTGGCTTTTAGATGGCGCTTTGCCATATGACAGCTTCAAGGCTTATGCAATGACAGTCGCCATGATGTCTAGGCCTGTTGCAGGGGTACGAAAGAAAACTTTGATCGTCACGCTGCCAGGCTCGCCCAAAGGTGCGAAGGAGAATCTCACGGCGATTCTCAAGCTTCTGCCACATGCGTGCGTGCAAGCTGCTGGGCAAGATTCAAGGACACTCCATACAGGAGGTGTTAAGAAGCTTGAACAAGAAGCTGGGATTGACACCGCCTCTCACAGACAACAAAGCCACCACCATTCTCATCACGGTCACGTTCATGATCTTTCACGTGGCCACGGTGGTCATGGCGGCCACAGCGTGCCGAAGCCCCGTACGAGGCCAGAAGACAGGCCTGTCTCGAACGACCCGAAGGCAGGTCCTGCTAACCGACATCGCGAATCACCATACCCTATGATCTCGGTGGGAGACGCGACCAAGATGGTGCTAGAAAACACGCCGAGCCCGAAGCCAGTCAAGGTGCGTGTAGATGGTGGACTGGTAGGCCGTGTTCTGGCGGAAAACGTCCTGGCGAGGGAAGCTGTTCCTGCTTTCCGGGCGAGCATTGTAGACGGCTATGCTATCACAGTGGCCGAAGGGAATACGTGCAGCAAAGGTTCGTTCCCTGTGGCTTCCGTCTCGCATGCCACTCCAGGAAAGGTTCACAAGCTTGAGCCTGGGACTATCGCTCGAATCACGACTGGTGCTCCACTTCCGTCAGGAGCAACCTCGATCGTAATGGTCGAGGATACTCACCGCAGCAGCACGACCAAGGATGGTCAAGAGGAGGAAATCGTCGAGATCCTTACTGACGAGATCGAACCAAATGAAAACGTACGCGAGATCGGAAGTGATATCAGATATGGAGATACTATTCTCATGAAAGGGGACGAGATCAGTGCCGTGGGCGGAGAATTGGGCTTGCTAGCTTCAGTGGGCAAAGCTGAGGTGATGGTTTATGAGAAACCCGTGGTCGGTGTGATGAGCACTGGCGACGAGATAGTCCAACATGATCGCCCAGGCGACCTGCGCTTAGGCGAAGTCAGAGATTGCAACCGGCCAACGATAATGGCTGCTGTACGGGGCTGGGGCTTTGAAGTAGTGGATCTCGGTGTTGCCAGAGACACGTGAGTAAATACCCCGAAACGGTCAGAAGGCTCTAATGCTCTTCACAGAACAGTCGAATTGGAACAAAGCCTGCGAGACGCCATGCGCAAGGTTTCCGTCATCATTACTACCGGTGGAGTCTCGATGGGCGAGCTGGATCTGCTCAAGCCCACAATTGAACGCTCGCTGGGCGGTACCATTCACTTTGGCCGCGTTGCGATGAAGCCTGGCAAACCCAGTACTTTCGCCACTATTCCTTTGAAAAACAACGCTGGAGACCCTGAGGCCCGACTGATCTTCTCCTTGCCGGGAAACCCTGCATCGGCCATCGTAACAACCCACTTGTTCGTACTGCCGTCTCTACACCACGCCTGTGGAATTAGTCCGCCTGGGCTGCCGAAGGTCACCGTTAGCCTTGCCCATGAATTCCGACTGGACAAAGAGCGAGCGGAGTATCACCGCGCTACCGTGAGCTGTACTAGAGAGGGCACATTACATGCGGTCAGCACAGGAGGGCAACGCAGCTCAAGGGTTGGTAGTCTGAAGGCTTCCAACGCACTACTCTGTCTGCCTGCAGGCGACAACGCGTTGAAGAAGGGGGACAGGGTAGAAGCTCTGATTATGGGTCGGATCCTAGGCTTGTAGGTCGATAGGTGAGGGGTGGATATTGAATATCTTGTATGTAGTACGGCATGCGATTGTCGCTCTACGTCAGACGCATGCAACAGCGCAAAGCATTTGGTTCTCCACATCATGAAAGATCCCCCAGCTCGAGGATTCGGGAGTTCATCATTGAGCCCGTCATCCAGTATTCGGACGTTAATGCACGTGTCCGTTTCCCCGGGCGCTTCACGATCCGGGCCGCCGTCAACCGTGGGGCTTCACGTGCAGACCTGGAGCCTAGGTTGGTTCCTCAACAAGGAACTCTTGATATCTATCGGCCCAAAACAGGCACCCAGCTCCATCACACTTGAACAGAAATTGCAAGACTTGTGCGAGACAAACTTTCGGTACGATAGAATATCACAGTCGGTGGCGAATGCACGTTGTACTTTACTAAACTGTTTTGGGCTCTTGGTTGTGCGTGGGCAAGGATTCCATTGGGATACCTCCCTCGCAGCTCTGTCATTCGAAATTTGCCCTGCTTCTGCGGCCATACACCGGTCTAAACATGGTTCGCATTAAGCAGCGTTACCTATTGGTGAACATCCTTTACCCGGAGGCCGGAGAGCCTTCCCCGCCATGGCAGTTTGTAAACGCAAAGCAACCATTGCCAGATATCGTTCAATTTCATCAACCCACCCCGGATGACCTTACGCAACATTCACTTGTACGTGCGATTAGGGAGAAGATTGCGTTTCTCTATGGAGATTATGGGGTGGGTATTACCGCCAACGGCTTGAATGGTACCTCGTCATTCTACTTTTCCAATCAAGAAGAAGCTGAATGCTAGCTGCAGTAAAATACCTCTCGCACGCAACCTCTACAGCAATCGTCCGTTGCTCACGCGATAATTATCGGCTCGTTTGGGCTGCGTTGACATGGATGACACATTTGCCAAAAGCAACAAGACAATCGCAAGCGAGACCGTGCGTCATGCAGGTGGTGGGGGTGTCTGGCACTATCAAGAAGGCCGAGGAAGAGGCCATCCGACGTGCCCAAGCCGCGATTCTCAAAGCGAAAAGTGGGACGGATGGGAGCCTTACAATGGGACTGGATGCAATACTGGGCCAACCTAATGCAGCCCCCACGATTGGACATCACAAGGGGCGGGGAGAGGCTATAACGGGCATTGAAGACGAGGACGACGAGGGGACGGAGAACAATTCGGACGAGAATGACTGAAAGATTCCATACGCGGCCCCTTCATGCCATATGTCATAGGGACTGGCCACGTCAATGTGTACGCAGTATTGCCCATGCTCCAATCGGAAACGCCATCGCTATGCAGTACCACACAAGGTTCTTCAGCTCCGTCGGACGACCTTCACACCGCTGTCGGGAATACTCCTCTTCAACTCCTCGACCTCGTCATCCACTTCCTCACCACCATCTTCGTCGCCTAAGGCTCCGTTGGCTCTCGCTTCCTCCTCCAATTCTTTTCTCTCTTTCTCATCCCACTCCTCTCTATAGTCTACCCACCTCTCTTGCACATCCTGCACACTCATCTTGCCAAACCCTTCCCTCATCGCTACTTGCCACACGGTATCATTGGCGCCCTCAGCACTGCCAAAGGCGTATCCGCCAGCCCTATCAATCGCCTGCAGCAGCGTCATCATACTCTTCTTGTCTTCCACCGCTAAAGTCTCGAAGCTCACAAGACCAAAGTCCTCAACGAGCTCAATGACTGCGTTGTTCAGTCCTTCGAACTTCGGATGCCGCATCATTGACGCTTCGTCCGCAAGGTGGGGAAGCAGGAATGACAGATCATGCACTTCGGTGTAGTAATCCAAGTTGAAAGGTAGCGGGCCGTATGCGGCCAATTTGTCGATTTTGGTGAGGACGTTGAGGTGGGGCAGATCCATCTGGAACATGGCGCGGAGAGACAGGAGTAGCGTCGATATGTATAATGAAGGTAACGTCAGAGCATAGGAGTCTGTGAGGTGAAGGGCTACGAGCTGAGCCATCAGTCATGTCAGCATAGTCGTTCCAGAGAGTCATAGCAGCGCGGGAAGGAGGAAGGGAAATGCGAACTCTGTACCCCATCTTCTGTATTCTAAAAAAGATGTTCCTCAAACTCTCATGATGCGTGAACAGCTCGACTTGCCCCGGACAGTCAAAGAGCACATAGTCCTCTACTCCGCTCCTTGATCAGCTCATCAGCGCTCTCCACCCCAGACTTCGCCTCCCCAACCACAGAGAACCTACCACCAAGCTCTTTCAGCCCATTCTCCAACCACCCCCATCTCTCCTCCAGCTCTTCCATCGCCCACATCACCCCTCCATTTGGTCCCAGCCCTTCCCCCTCCTCTTCTTCCGCGCGCATCACATCTTCAAGCTTCACCAGGTCTCGAACGTCGAGCGCGCAAGGGTAGGGTAGGGCGTCATTGGCGGGGTCGAGGTTCACGACGGAGCATTTGCGCCCTATGGCCGAGAGGAATTGGTGCATGCCGTTGCAGTAGGTGGATTTGCCGGAGCCTGGAGGCCCCAGGAGGAGCTGCCCGAATGGCATGTTTGGGATGCCAGGGAACGATAGCGGAGAGTTGTAGGAGGCTACCGCATGGGGGCTGCTCGAGAACAAATTTGACGTAGTGGAACGCGGCCTTGGCGCGGAGCCGTGTTTTGTTTGATTGTTTCTCAGGCGAGCTCTTGAAGACAAGTTCAACTTCAGTACTTGTCACTACCCCAATAACTCACTGTCCTCCCCTTCTCTGTGCGTCATCGGGAATTGTAGGTTGTTCCTCGGCTTCTCCTCAATTCAACTCACTACACTAAGGTACTAGTACAGATGAAAACTTGGAAAAATGTCGGACTATAGATCTTGGCATCTCTTTCGAGACTCTAGTCCCAATAAAGTAAAAGCATCGAATCCTTACTTATAGTTCTATCCAAAAGAACTTTGAGAAAATTGTGATCGTAAATTAAGAATACTATTAAGCAAAACCTAAATAATCTTTGTCGATAAATAGAATAAAAGTGATTACATTGTATTGTCTTAATTTGCGACGTAACGCAAGGCGTATAATAGCAAGTTGATTGAACGCATGCGTCAATTCTATTGCTATCGAATTCTAAAACATTAAGACTAAAGTTTTTTATGCAATTGATTTGATCAAAGAGACTCGATGTTGTAATCTTTTTCTACAAGTACATTCTTTGCTAAACAATTATAGCGATAAGAAAATTTGTAAATAATTCTTCAATAAATTTACTATTGCAATATTGTTATAAAGTAAAATTTTTATCTTTACAAAACAAACAAATAGTAAGATATTTTTCTTATTTTAAATTTATTATATAGCTTATCTAGAGCTTTTGTTATACAATTTGCTACTTAATTCTCTTTTATTATTAACTCTTCTAGCTTAAATTATCGAATTTGTATATCTTTTTGTCTTTTTTTTCTCAAAGAATATTATAGCTCTTTAACAAAAAACAAGGAATTTAAGTTATAATGTCTCTTTTATTTTCGAATGTTTTTGTTTTTCTTATATTGATCTTTGTCGACGCAACAAAGATACTAAAAGTCAAGTACAACAAAAAAATACTTAAAGAGATTAATGTCTAGAATTACTTTAAATTCGAAGTAATAAAAACGTGCTTAAATAGTCTTTGAATAATAAAACTAGACTACACTATATTGTTTAAACGTCGATATATTGTTTTTAACACGTCTCGTCGCAACAATTTTCGTTTTTTTGAAATTGTTAACGTTAGCGCAATCTAGTTCCTTTTGCGCTTTAAAATGCAAACTAGTATCTTACTCTTAATCGACGTCTCTAGTAATAATACGAAAGTGTCAAATTATTTCTCGCAAGATTTCTAGCTTTTTTATTACGCAACATATTTGCTACGTCAAACTTCGTACGTTTAGATTGATCGATAAGCGAACTTTATATTTCAAATTGTTCTAATGTTGTATATAAAAAGTTTGCTAGCATTTCTTAAGATCTTTACAATATACATTCGATTAATCAATAAAGTGCTATTTGCTTTTGTAAGAAATCTTGAGTTAATCACAAGTTTAACAAATCGAATAGACAAAAAATTTATTAATCTTTATTGTGTAAATCAAAGCAAATACGAAATTGTTTATATTTGTTTTCGAGTCTTTAATAGCAAATTGTTTGTCGTAAAATAATTGCTAGATCTAATATCAAATTAAGAGCAACTACTAGAATTGACAAAACTAAAGAAAGAGATTCGAGAGACAAAATTGCTTTGTTACTTAAATTACGTAAGTGTAATTGTCTTCGCAATATTCAAATGCTAACTATATTGCTAGCTAAACATTATTTGCTTTGTTAAGAGTGTTAAGACGTTAAGCGTTTAAACTTTAATTATAATTTTTATTTCTTATAGAAGTTTAACAAATCTTTTAAACAAGTTGTTGTTCAATAAACTACAAAATAGTACTATATAAGTATTGACAAAACAATCTTTGCAAACAATTTATTTCCTTTATAATTAAAGTTTTAGTTATTAAAATATTTAACTTAAAAGTATCTTAATTCGATTGCGAGACTTTTACAATTTTTAGCTTTGCAATTTTAATAACGTTAAGTAATTCTTTTCTAATACAAAAGTCTTCTTTGTCGCAAACTTAAAAGATTCTTTCTACAAAAATATATTAACGCTAGAAAATATTCTCTTGATTACATTCGAAGATTGCGTTCGAATATTATAAAAGAAAGAAAAAAAGAAGCATTCTAAAAACAAGAAGATTGTACTTAATTACAATTTGAGTCTTTTCTCTCTATTGTTATATACTATATTGCTCAACAATATATTTAGAAGCAAGATCGAATATTGCTACAATGTAAAAGACTACTTGCAAAATCCTTAACTCCAACGTAAGCTAAACAAGAAACGCCAAGATTTCGTAATATTAATAAATAATATATTGTTAATTAAAAGATAAAAAGCAAACAACACGAATCTAGACGTTGGTGTTGTCAATAATAAAATAACTATATCTTGTAAATCAAATGTTGCGACAATAGCAAACAAAGAAAAAGAGACTCTTGCTAGTTATACAAAAGTATTATTGTTGTTACAAGCTATTAATTTTTTGCGTTAACTCTCGATGCGTAATCGAGAATAACGTGTATTGTAATTATTCTATAAAAGTTGTTATTCGCTACTCTATCTAACATATTTAGTCGAACTTAATATTTGCTTTTGCTTAAATTTTTAAATAACTATAATTAGCTCTTGCAACGTCGCTCTTACGATTTCTATATAATTGACTCTTATGTTTGCTAGAAGAATTCGAGGAATTCGTAGCTACTTCAACAATAAAAAGAGAGATGTCAAAAAAAACATCAATCTCTAGAGTCACTAATTTAGAAAGTGTTTGTCTCAAACTTCTTGCAATAAACGTTAACTTTATGCACTCAAACTAGCATTGCTTAACGATATCTTCGTACAATGCTTTTATGCTTAATAATTTATATTTCTTTATCTATTTTATTATTGTTGTTGCGTTCGTCTTCTTAGGAGATGCTATTGTCAATAGTCTTTACAAAAACGAAATTGTGTTGAATTTTATCTCGTAAACACTACGCGTTTGATTTTCGTCTAAAGATAACTCGAAATTTACAACGTTTTTTTATCGAAAACTTTGAATCAAATAAAGCGTCGAGACGTTAGCGAAAACAATTAAGATGTTTGTGAGCGTAACGTAGACTATGTACTTGTTGTAATCGACGTACTATATATTGTACAAAGAAGTCTTTTAAAAGAGTAAATTGATCAAATTATCGCATACTTAATATCGAAAACAATAAAACGTTCAATTAAAGTTGCTTTTGAATTTGAGACTTTACATATAATCTATGTAAATTATGTTAGAGAAATTTAATCTATCTCTTGTTAGTTGCAACGTACGAAAGCGCAAACGTTAAAATTTGTCTATTGAGACTCAAGTTGATTTTTGCTCTTCGAATTGAGTTTTTTGTTCGAATAACTTCTTTACTCTTTTCGCTTTCGCAAATAATGAAAAAACTCTCGTTTATATTGTGTAGCAATTTCGTTAAGTGTTATAATTGCTATCTTATTTCTAAATAGCTTTCGAAATTTGTCTACGATTATCTACGAAAATTGCTCTAATAAAATATTCTTTTAAAAATAACGCTTAAATACTTTAAGCTTTTAAAGAGATTTTGTCTTCTTTATAATCTTTTTTAAGATACTTAAGACAACAAAAGATTCTTTTGTTAATAGATTTTCGCTATTTATAACGACAATAATATTGAACGCTATACTAATAGCAAAATCGCTTTGAGCTTTTTAGTTAACAACTCAACAATTGACGAACTTGTCGAATAAAAGAATCTAATCTTTTCGATTAATTATCTTGAAAGACTTTTATAATATTTAAGAGAGAAACTTCTATCTTATTGTTTGTTATTAATTGAAGAGAAAAACTTCTTATAATATATGCACAACGTAAATACGTATAGCAAGCTAATATTTGTATATTACAAAAATGTTAAAAAAAAAATATAAAACTTGTAGCAAACTAGACTTTGTCTATAGCAAACTTGCTTTTCTAATATTTTATATTTAGCAAATTAAAATACAAACAAAAATTGTTATATTATTTAATATTTTCTTGCAATATTGTATATAATTTGCGTGTTACTTGCGAATTATTTATTAAAATCGATTTTGTATTTTTATATAATTGATTTGTTTGCACTTTAAAGTTGTTAAATATTTATAATAAAATTATATTAATTAAAGATTTATTGCAAGATTAATAAGACATTTACTTTTTTGTAACTTGATATGTATTTATGTTTGACTCAAGCTAAGACTACTTAAAACACAAAATTGTTTAAAAAGTAATAATAATAATTCTTGCTATTAAGTATTGCAATTATTTTGTTGCTCGTGAAAAAAAGCAACTTTGTAGCGTCGAAATTGCTTTAGAGTAAATGTAGTCTTAAGTTATTTGTTCGAAAATTGTTAAAAGTATACGTATACGTTTGATAACTAACATTCGACTCGAGCAAAATATTATTAATAAACAACAAAAAATTAGTCGAAATTATTTAGCGACGCGCTTTCTTATTACAACTAAGAGAATTTTTACTTATAATATAAGATCTTGTTTCTACGATCTCTACAACAACAAGTTTAATTTTTTGTTAATAGATTTGATTTTTTGATTTGTTAAAGAATCGATTTACTAACAATTAATCGATTACAAAGATTGTTTCGCAAGTTTTACTTATATCTTAAACAATTTTTCTAATCTTTTAACTTAAACAAAGAAGAATGCAAATATAAACAAATTTTGCAATTGTCTTAGTCGAAGAATTTAACAAATGCACGAAGTATTAACACTAGACAAAAAAACTTGTAAAACAACAAATAAGAAGAACAACTCTTAAGTATTATATAGATAAACATTTAGTTAAGCAATTAAGACCTGTTAACTTCTAAAGATTTAACGCTACTATAAATTGTCGCAAAGAACGCTATCTCTTTGCATCAATTTCGACTTGTTTTAACTACTAAGAAAAGCATACTTAACGCAACTATTATTAAGTCTTGCTTAACTATAATAATAAATTCTTCAAAGTTTTTATTTGTTGAAAAAGGATGTTCTACATTTATTCGCGATAAAAGAGGCAAGAGTTGTTAGTGAAGATTTTTACTAACTTATGCGACTATAAGATAAGAATACACAATAAAAGATTAAGACTAAGAAGTTTAAAGATATATTTTTGATTTCTTGTAATAAACATTTGACGTATATTAGATTAACAAATATGTTTTTTGTCAAATTGTTTTTTTCTTTAAATACGATACAAGATTTAGATAGCAATAACAATCTATTACTTTTCTAATGCTTTTGCTTGAAATTATTTATTGCTAATAACTACTATTAATCTAATTATTACTATAACGATATACTTTGCACAAGCGACTAGTTTACACAATTATCTTTTAATAATTCAACGTAACGCACATTACAATAATTGTATAAAATTCGTTATTTATTGTGTATTTATTTAGAATATTCGACGCTCTATATTGTTTTGCGAAATTTATCTTTTAATAATTAAATATTATAGAAATTTGATTATAACAATAATTTCGAATCTTAGATTGCACAACAATTTTGATTTTAATCTTAAAAAGTATTAAGATTTGAGTAAAATTGCTATATAGACTATTTGATGCGATAGTTAGCATTGTTGATAACTTAAAAACGTACAAAATGTAAAAAGTTATTATATCTCTATACTTATTTGATCTCTTTAATATCTTTTTTAATTTTTTTCTCTCTTAATTTCGCACAAATATAAAAGAATTTTACGTTTTTAATGTTACTTATATTAACGTTCGCGATTTGTCTAATACTTCGCGTACTTTTTTAAGATAAGTATCTTAATAATTTTTCGATCTTAGTTTATATTGACGTCTTTTATATTATTAAGTTTAAAGTACAACTATTCTAAGTCTTGTTGTAGCTAGAGATTGTATTAGCACTTATATGTTATCTATGCAACTATTAACGATACAATTTGTTATCGAATTAGTAAAACGAATGTGTATGCTAGCATGTGTAATACTTCTCTATTATTATCAATTTTACTCTCTATGCTTTGCAAAGATTATACATTATGCTTATTATATTTCGAACAAGTAACAAAGAATCAATGTTAATAAATAAATTGTTCTTTTGTATATCGATTTCTAGATCTATTAAGTATTATAACAACAACTATTTATTATAATTCTTCTAAATATATTGTTATATCTAAAATATAATGTTAACTTTTACGTCTTTAAGTTTAAGATTCAAAGAGCAAATAAAAAAATAAAAAATCTTGCTTAATATTTAGATGCTATATTGATTGTATATTCTATTTGAAGTTAATGCTTTATTTTTAAATTTTAGTATATATAATTATAGTATGTTGCAAGCATTAACAATTATCAACAATAAATTTAGCAATATTTTTTAACAAAAAATGTAGTAACTAAGTAGATTGTAACAATTTACAAAAAGATATAAATCAAGACTTGCGATTTTTAAAGATTTATTTTACTAGAATTTTCGAAGCGATTGCGAGTATTAAGAAAAATGCTATTTCGAAAATTTGACTTGCGATATTTGTCGAAATACTCGATATTTGCATCGATCTTCTTAAGATAATTTTACTAAAATTGTTTTGCAATTACGCTAAAAAAACAAAGAGAATTTGTAAAAAAGCAATCGATATTATAATTGTATTTCGTAATAAGTGTTAAAGCATTGTTAAATTAAAAAGAATTGCAATTTATTAATCGACAATAGATGCAATTGTCGACATAGTTTTCTCTAGCAAGTTAGTAAAAAACTTTGAGAAAAACGCAATTAAAATATTGATATTAAAGAAGATAAATACTTTAATTAAGCAAATCTATCTTAAGAAGTCGACAAAGAAATCGAAGAAACATATAATCGAAAAATCGATATCGAAAAAAATTAAAAGATCGAAACAAGATAACGCACAATACAATACAAATGTTGTTAATATAATGCACAACTTTGTCTCTATATAGATTTCGATTATATTGCGAATAGAAAATTAAGAGCATATTTAATACTAAGTTTAAATATTTCAAAAATCAATTTACGATCTCTCTATTCGCTAAGATTTGTTGTCTTCTTTTTTGCTATCTAATATAAATTTTTTTCGAGTTGTCTTTAATTGCTCTTTTTGCGACTTCGTCGATATAAATTTTTTTTCTTTGATTTGTCTTCTTTTTTATTGTTTGCTATTATAGTCTTCGAAATTGTCTTTGTTTCGATTTATTAAAATCGTGTAGTTTAAGATTTTGTACTTGTCTCTCTTTGTAAAATTTTTCGATAAAGTTCTTTTACAAAATCGTTGTTTCTTTTTCGTATTTTTAATCTTATTAATAGATTAATTAGTCGAGAGCGTTTATAGCGTGCAAAGCGAATTTTAAATTATTTATATTTGTAGATTTATACTACTTGTTGCGTCTCTTAAACGCTTATTATGTACTTGTACAAAAAGAATTCTTGCTTGCTTCTTAGAAATTTTATAAATTAACTCTTGATATTAAACATTTTTGTTAATATATTGTGAAAATTGTTAAGTTTATATATATAACGTATCAATTATTGTTCTTTAAAACTTAATACTTTGTTCTTATAATAAAAATTATAAACATTAGATTTTGTTGTTAAGCAAAGTAAGTAAGTATCTTGTCAATTTGCTTTCGAATATTTTGTTCGATAATAATGTTTTTTATCTTGTTTGTTAAACAACGAAGATTTCTTCGCTCTATTATGTTCTTCAATTGTTAGATTAGACAAAAAAATTATATATTGTGCAATCTCTCTATAGTTGTTGATTACGCAATTTAAAAACAAGAAGCTTTTTTCGCGATTTACGATCGATTTCCAATAAAATAACGAAGTTATCAAAGAATAGTTTTTTTAATATTTGTGTTTTATATTTTTTAAACACACAATAACGTATCGCTTATATTTGATATCTTAAAATATTAAAGTTTAAGCGTCTTTGTTGTCAAAGTTATTAAATTTATTTGTTTCGATTTAATTTATATTAATTATTAAGATGTTGTTTTGCGAATAATTTTTATTTAGCGAAAATATCTTTAGTCGCTTTTTTTGCAAACATAAATTATTAAATTATTGACAAAGCTTCTTAACAAATAATTCGAGATTTTTGTTATTATTTGTTGAAACGTTTTTATTGTTTGTCTTTTCTTTAATTTGTCTTTTTAAAATGTTAATTGTTAGCAACGTTCTCTTTCTATCTTTCAATATTTGTTATCTTCAATCTTGAATAATTTGATTAACTTTAGTTTGGGCGCTATTAGTATTAACTTTTATAAAGTTGACAAACATTTTGATTGTCTAAAATCTAAAGTTCTTTAGTTTGTTTTACAAGATATTACGTATCTTTTTTTATTGCTTAAATATAATATAACGCGATATATATACTTATTTCTTATCGATAATTGTTACGTTGTATAGCAAGAAATGTTATTATTAATATCGATAAAAAGAATAATTGCAAATGCGTTGAAGATCTTTATTGTTTTAATAGAATGCTACTATCTTTAGTTAACTTGTACAATCTTTGTAGCTTGTTGTAATTAATTTATATTTGACGTCGCATTTTATCTCTTCAATTTCTAGCACAAAATTATATTTGAACAAGACTAACGAGTTTATGTAAAACGTAACTTCTTTACTCTTTACAAAATCTCAAAACTTTAAGATCGTTTTTTACAAAAAATTTTACGAATCTCTTAAACGCGAAATTAATAACAACGATTAATTGTAATATAAATTTATTTTATATTTTGTTAACATAATTTCAATAATAGAGTTGTAAATTATCGAATTTTTAATATAATTTTACAAGATTTTTGCGAGATCTTTCTTATAACTTGCAAATCAAGTTAGCGTAAAACTTAATAAAGAAAGCTAAAAATCTAATTGATAATTTTGCAAAATATTTAATATTCTTTGCTAAATCTTAAAAAGCAAAATAATCGCATATTTTTTTAAATTTTGGAAAAGATTAATAAAGAGTTCAACGTTTTTGTTGTAAAAATTTATTGTTGTCTCGCAACAATATTTGAGTCTTTCTTTTAACTTAAATTTATCTAGCAAGTAAAACTTGATATCGATAGTTTTACTCTTATAATTCTTTTTATTTTCGAATACTTATTGCAAGCGTTTAGTTTAACTTTTACTCTTAAAAATTCTAATTATCTTTTAACAAAGAATTACGTTATTAATTAAGATATCTTTTTAAGTTGTTGTTGCTATTAGTATACGAATTCGCAAGTTCTTCTAAAGACTTACGTATATTAAATAATAATTATCTCTTTCTCTTAAAGTTTCTCGAAAAGATACTCTTTTGTTAACAATCTTGCGTAGACTATTAATTAACGTTTCGAAAAACTTTTTACAAGTAACAATATTATAATTCGATAGCTTTGATTGCTTAAATATTAGAGAGAGAGAGCAACGTTAATTGCGTTAATTACTTGATCGTTCTATAACGTTGTTGTATATAAAGAAAGTTATGCTAAGACGATATCTTGTGTTTGCGCTAAAAGTTGCAAGAGAGTTGCAAGTCTTCTAAATGTTATATTTGATATTATAGTAATTTATTTATGTAGACATAATCTTTATTGCATATCTATTATCAATATTGTAAATTTAAACTATAAATAACATTTGTAAGAAAAACTTTATAAGTATTTATTGTTTATAATCTTTGTTTGTCTAGATTTTAGATCTTTTTGTTTTTTGAAATAAGCGTCTTGTATAATGCGTCTTAAATCGAAAGAGAATCTCGCGAATCTTTGTAACGTCTTCGTAGCGTTTAATAAAGATATGTCGCAAAATTCTTGTCTTTAAGACAATACTTTTTTAGCAACGCATCGCAAAAGTTATTTTCTCTTATTTTTTTATTAACGTATTACGTTTATTTGTTATTTTTGTATAAGTCGCTTGCTATTAGTTTCTTTATTAATAAATAGTACAAATTTTTACTAAAAAGCGCGAGAATTAGAAGATTTTAATATTTAATTTGCAACAATTCTTGATTTTTGATGCTAATTAAAATGCTTTTCTAAATATTTTTCTTTTTTGTAAGTATATCTAGATTAAGATAGATTATTAATAGAATTTATATATTTTAACTATACTATAGTAAGCAATTTTATGCGTGTTGATTCGACACTATTAACGTACTTAAGAATACTCTAGTTGCTCTAGATTGCATTGCTTTTTTAACAAATCTTCGAAAACAATTCTTTTTATATTGCGTAATACAACTAGCTACTATTATACATAAAAAAACAAAGATCAAAAATTAAAAGATCTCGATTGCAACTAAATTTGCTAAATTCTTTCAAATTTGTTGTATAAAGTAATTAGTCAAAAGTAGTCTTGTAATAATCTAGAAAATAATATATTCGTAATTAGATAATATTGTATATATATAAATAAAATTGTATTTTATATATCTTTAAATAACAAAATATAATTGTTAAGTGCTAGCGTAATTACAATTTCGAATAATATTTTTGTTTATTAATTTTCTTTTGAAATTTTTGATTAATAACTTCAATCTTTAATAACCGAATTAAACTTTTAATTTAGTTAATATTCTTGCAACAATTTCTTAAAGCTTTGAAAGAATATTGTATGTCAAAAATAAACAAGCATGTTTTGTTGTATATCTAAGAAGCGTTCGAAAAGCTTGTTTGCTTCTTTTGCAAATGTTGCGATTCTTTTATTTTTGTTCTTTTAATCGCTCTTAACTAATAATATTAAAGTCGTTTTGTTTTTGCTCTTCTTTGTATTGTTCTTAAACGCATCTTTTGTAAAAGCTTTGCTTTTACTTTTTTGATTTTTTTTGGTAAATAAAGCTTTTATTAATTTGTTGTTAATCTCTTTGATGTTGTCTTTAAATTTATGTTTTGCAAAAGTTTTAATCTTGTCTTGTCGATTGTTCTTAGTTGATAAAGATATTGATGTTTTGCTCTTAGCTTTTTTCGAATTGTTTGTAATTATAGATAGTCTTCTTGTATTATTTGTAAATTCTTTATTAATTGCTTTGTTGTTCGAATTTGTACGTATTGCGTTTTTACTTAATGTGTCGTTATTTATCTTTGAATTTATTGAACTATAATTGCTTTCGAAACTTATTGTATCTTCGAGCAATATATTAGTTAAAAGTTGTGCAAATTCGAGCATTAAGATCGAATTATGTCTACTATATTTTTACTTTCGAACAAAGACTTTTACGACTTGTTTGAAATAAAAGAGTTGGACAAGAACGTTTCTTTATTTAATAAATTTAATCAAAAGTGTAAGCAATTCGCAAATACTAGTATCGATAAAGTACGTATCTTAATACGCTTATTAAATATTTATTCTCTTAGTGCTTCTATACTATTAGATAGCTGCAAAGGCTTGAGAAGCTTGTTATAAGTGACTCGCTATTGTTAAAAACATTGCGTATTCAAAAATATAAATCTTGTTTACGCTAACAATTTGATTTAAAAAATGCTAGATCAACTAAAGTATATAGAAAGACTTAATAGCAATATAATTGTATAGTATATTTAATAATATACATTTAATGTGTTGCTCAAAAATAAGTGTATATATATATATTTTTTTGCTAAAGATTTTTAACTAAGTTTTGAATCTAAGTTGCTAAGCGTTTATAAAAGATTGCATTTGTTTTCTTAAACAATATATTAACAATGCGACTTTTTTGCTTTTAGACTCTAGATAAAGCAAACAACATACAACAACATTTAGACAATCGACTCTATCGATTTTCGAAATCAAAATAACGCGAAATATTAGCAACGACAACAAATTAAAGATTTGACTCTTGGAATTGCATAATATTTATAAAAAGACTAGTTGCAAATGTAATCGATTAATCTAGTTAAAGAGTCTTTGTAAACTTCGACCCTATAATTGAAGACAAACTTATTTAACATTTGTAGAAAGTTGCTTGTTTTAACAAAGCGAAGAGATCAATAATTAATTAACTAAAGTTATAGCACAACTTGTTAGTTGTTTGTTAAAAGAAGCGCGAACAAGTTGCATTTGCATCTTACTTGCAACATCAATTTCTAACTAGAAAAAAAAGAGAGAGCTTAAGTCTAAACTAGTAGCGATTTCGCTAACTTGTTAAGCTTAGTATTAAGTTATATTTGTGTTAGTAATTGTATTAATCGTTTTTAAACATTCTAGATAATATAACGTTAATTACTCGAAAAAATTGTTTATTAAAGGCACTTTCGAACAACAAATCAATTATATTAAAATTAGCAATTAAGCTTAATTAATTAAAGAGATTGCTATTAAGCTTAAAGTTGATTTTTGTTAGCGTCTTTAAGAAGCGATATAACTTAATTGTTTAAATAATATATCTTGATTTTATCAACTATCACGGTTCCAAGCTAGGCAGGCTTCGCCCTCCGGTTACCCTTCGGGTCTTCGCCCCCTAGCCTCGAGTATACTACGAGTAACGCCTAGCGTCTTGGCATTCATAGTACTTATATCTATTTTCTATACATAGTTAGTTTTGCATAGCTAGTATTCTCGTCAATTAACTACATACTAGCCATCAAAGCTCTAATCCTAACATAATACTAGCTATCTTTTTAGACACGATCTTGCGAATCGTACTCTAAAAATACTTATATTCGCTAACTTTTTTTTTTTGAAACGTGCTTTAGATATAGAGCCACTAAAGTAGCTTTAAACACAAAGTTACTAAAGCAATTCTAAATATAGAGTTACTAGAATAGGCGCTTTGCGAAGCGTAATTAAGTCGCGACAATAAACATCTCTTAATTAACGTGTAACTCGACGATGTTTAATTTCGTTAACTCTCTAGTAATCTTGCTAGAAGAGATGAACGACAAATTGTCTTAATTACGACTCAATAAACTTGCTAGAATAAAATTAGTGAACTTGCTAAAATGAAAAAACGACAAATTGTCTCGATTTCGACTCAATGAGTTTGCTAGAATAAAATTAGTAAATTTATTAGAATGAGATCAATGAATTTACTAGAATGAGATTAGTAGATCTACTAGAACAACAATTACAATGCAATTTCGTCGTCGTCTTCGAACAACACTTTTGTTTTCGTATGTTAGAAAATTTGCTACGCAACAAAACAACACTTCAAGCAACATTTATTTTCGACATCAAAAATTTTGCTTCGCAAGTGACATGAGTTATTTAACATTTACATGATCTTAAACATATTTAATTTTAAGCTCTTATTTTTGTTCATAAACATTTGTATCATTTGCATCTTATCTATATTTGCAACATAATTAATGAGAAATTAGTTTCAAAGAGCAAAGCTAAGTCTAGCTTTAACAAGAATCGCAAATTATTTAAGAAATCTTCGATAAATAAAGATCAATCAAATGTTAATATTGTTTCTCGTCACGATTATTATCTTGTGAGCTCTTCATTAAATCAAAATGATTTCGAAGACGATTTAGAACTTAAAGAGCACTTTGATTTACTTAAGCACAATGCATTCGAATTCTTATTGTTCGTTTAATTCAATTTTTACGAAATCATAATTAATAGACTAACTAGATCAAATTCGTTTAACGACATAAATTCGTCAAATATATCAATTCGACCTTTGATATATTAGTCGCTAGATAGTAGCTTTGCCCAATTTTGTAACGAACACATTAAGAAAAAAGACAAAAATAAGTTAAGTCGACGTCGCACTCTAGTTGATCAACTCAACAATTTTAACGAAAGTCAATAAGAAACGTCTTAATTTCTCTAGAAAGCAATCAAAAATAACGTAGAGAAATGACTTCAACTACTTCATAAAAATAATGTTATTATTATTAAGTTTCGAACTAATAAAAAGATCAATTTTGATTTTATCTATTAGCTAAAAATTTAAATTAATTCTTTGCAAACTTATTTAAGTTAAACGAAATTAACAATAAGCATTCGCAACAAAACGATGCATTATCTTTAACAAAAACGCAACGATGTTTTAGCTTAATGCGATTCGTTTAAAGCTATTGTACGTCAATTGAAACAAAAGCTTTCTTTTTCTTAAAATAAAGAAATTGCATTTATTGAGTCTATTTACGTGATTTACAACTTCAACAATAATAGCGAACGTAATTACTTTTATAAATTTAGTTTATAAGCAAAAAATCGACTTAATGACGTTTATCTCGTTCGTAATCTTAAATTGAAGCTACAAGATATAAAGAACAATAAACACTTTTTCGATTTTTTTGTCTTTATTGAAGACTTCGAAAAGTTTAAATAATGAATCATTGCATTAATTTCTAAGTTTAATAGTGTTTTTCGACGTTTCGTCTTCGAAGAAGTTAAACTTAATTTCGTTGTTATTAAAATTATTAACGATGTCTTTAAAGAAATTAAGCATCGTTTGTTCGATAAATTTGTCAATTCTTATTTAACAATAAATGATTTGTTTGAAGATTTAAGTGCTTAATGAAACAATTTAAACAAGAAACGACGTAATTTTGTTAAGATCACGTCGTTCAAATTTGTTATAAAAAATATTAAAATCTTTAATTAATACGTTAATCGCTTTACATCTATAACAATTAAAGTTTCTATATTAGAAGTCGATAAAATGCATTAATTTGACAAAAATTTGAGCTATAGACTTCAAAGTCGCTACGTTACTTTGACGAATTACATCACTTTAAATCAACTTATTAAATTAATTCGTAAAATTGACTTGAAACTTTAGCAAATAAAGAAATCTCGTTTGATTATTATTTAAACTTTTATCTACATACGAGCTATTAATAACATTAATAAGCGCAATAATCGCATTAGCATCTTTAAGCTTTTTAAACGTATTAATACAAATGTTTGCGACATTAATAACTTTAGCATACGTGTCTTTATTCGCAATTAAAAACAAAACATAGAAGCATAATTTTAAGCTTTTAAAAATAAAATTAAGTCTTTTAATCTTTGTCGAAAATGTTTCAAGCTAAAACATAGATCGCATCATAAGAACGTTTTTTATAAAAACGAATTAATTAAGATTAAAGATAAAGCTTTTGTTAAATTTAAAATTTATAATATTAGCGACTTCGAATTAGCAACACTTAAAAAAGATAATTTCTCTAATATTTTAAATAACAACTTAGATAACTTTAACGAATCAAAAAATTAAACGTTTTTAACAAGAATCGCAATCTAAAATAGAAATTAACGCTTATACGAAAAACAATGAAAGAGCTTAAAGTTATGTTTAATTTATAAGATAAAATCTTGTTCGTTGAAGTCGAACTCAATTTTAGCGTTATTAATGACAAGTTGCTCAACGATTAACAACTAGATTTTTACGTCAAAATTCGTTCAAATTAAGCTTATCTACTCTTTGATAAACGTTATGTCAAGACAATGTTGCTTATTAACATTAAAGCCTTCAATAAAATCTTTATAAATAAAAAGTTTGTTAAGTTTTATAAATTTTCTATTATGTTGCTTCGAAATTTTATTAAATTGCGTCTAATTAATAACAAATTTATCTCTAATATCACTTATATCGCTTAAGTTATCGTTAATCTTAATGAGCACATTAATATCTTATAATGTTTAATAATTAAACTAAGACGATTCGCAATTATTTTTAACATGTTTTGAATTAAAAAGCATAACGTACAAATTAAAGATAATATACGATTTCTTAAGTTTAATTTTAATTATTGCATGAAACATTGCTTGTTAAATTAATAATCGTTAGAAATCTTTAACGATTAACGCAAGCAATTGAAACGTTCGTCTTTAAAGTCTCTTAATAAAGTCGACGTTTATTAAATAAATGTTTCTACATTTTTAAAGCTTGTTAACAAAGAAAGCTACGAGATAGTTGTTATACTATTTAAGCATTTTGTCATGCTAAATTAATTAAAGAAAAACGATAAATATTTAGTTTGCATTATAGACAACAATGTTACGATAAACGTTGCAATCATTATTTTTAATAATTATAATAAGTTTTATGCGAAGCTTAAGCGAGATTCTTCTAGTCTAAAACAATTAAAAAAGCAAATACATTCGAAGTTTAAACATTAGATCAAGTTTTTTAATTCACAAGAAGCTAATAAGTTGTTATCAAATAAAAGTATTAATTATGCTATTAATCTTGTTCTAGAAACAACTTCTTCGATCAAAAAAATCTATAATGTCTCTCGTTAAAAAGAAGAGATCATTAGAGTTTATTTAGATAACATGAAAAGCAAAGATTAAATTCGCAATAACATCTTACAATATGTCGTTCTCATCTTTATAATTAAGAAGTCTAATAAGAATTTGCGCGTTTGCGTAAACTATAAAGATTTTAACGCTTTAACAATTAAGAATCGCAATATTTTATCGTTAATTCGAGAAACCTTACAACGATTATGTAAAATTAAATACTATAATAAATTTGATATTATTATAGTCTTTAACGAGATTCGAATGCGTTTCGATAATAAATACAAAACAATTTTTATTATTCGTTACGACTTGTTTAAGTACGTCGTGATGTCTTTTGAGCTATGTAACGCCTCGATTACGTTTTAGTCTTTTATTAATAAAACTCTTAATCTCTATTTAAACGATTTTTGCATTATCTACATAAATAATATCTTAATTTATAGTAACATCGAAACAAAACATAAAAATTATGTAAACAAAGTTCTCGCTAAGCTTCATGACGTAAATCTTTATTTAAACATTAACAAATGTGTCTTCTTTGTTAAACAAGTTAAATATCTAGATTTAATCATTATTATTAAAGAGATTTAAATAAATCTTAAGAAAATCAAATGCATTTTTAAGTAAAAAGCTCTTATTTGCGTATGCGATATGTAAGTCTTTTTAAATTTCGTCAACTTCTATTAACGATTCATCTATAATTATTTAGATTTAATTAAATCTTTGTTAGCGCTTAGTAAACTCAAGAACAAGAATCTTAATTTTCTATAATAATTTAACAATTTTAAAGATCTTGCGTTTAAGACTTTTAAACAAGTCTTTATTAATTAATTTATTTTGCATCATTTTGATTTCAATTTAGAAATCTAAATCGAAAGCGATATCTTCGACTTCGTAATCGTCGTCGTATTGTTTTAAATAAATTTAAATAAATTATTTTATTTGATAATTTATATGTTTAAAATCATGTTATTCGCAAAGTGCAACTACAAAATCTACGATAAAAAGTTATTAATCATCGTTTGCGCTTTCGAAAAGTAACATCCAAAGTGTGCTAATACATTTATCAAATAATCTATTAAAATTATTATTAATTATCGCAATTTGAAGCATTTTATAACTATTAAACAACTTAATTGTCGTTAAGCTCGCTAGATCGAATTTTTGTTTAAATTTAACTTTAAGATTATCTATTAATTAAACGTATTAAATGCGAAGTCAAACAACTTAATTAAACGATCGCAAGATTTGTTCTTCAACGAAAACAATTTTCGCAATTAATTTTAACGATAAACAATTCTTAAGTAACACAACTTAAGATTAGACATAATTAAAGCTATTGCATTAACTTCGCTACTATTAAGTGTTATCTACAATTTAGTGACGAAATTAATTTGTTTGCTTCGAAACTTCATCAAGTTTAAACTAATTGTTAACAAGAAAATTGCGAAAGCTTGCAAGAAGTTCACTTAAATCTCGTTAATAATTAACGAAGACGTAGAATTATTTACGTTCTTATTGTTTACAATACTTGCATCATTTTAATAAGACAAACTTCGCTTCGCTAGATCTTTTCTTTTAATCTCTTTGTTCGTTATTGTCGCATTTACGATCTCTTATTCTATAATTTTATTGTTTTTAATTGTTAATTTTTTTTTTTAAATACATTTGTTTTGTTTATAACTTAGTTATTTACATTCGCAATCTTTTTTACAATTTAGCTCTCGTTCATTGTCGCAATCAATTTAATAAAAAAGAAGAAATTTGAGACAAAACTTAATTTCAAAGTTTTTGCTTAATAGATATTAGAGATATACTTGCATAACAAAGAAGTGAAACAAATCATCTAAATTAAAGAAGCTAATAAACGAAAAATTCTAGCTATTTTTCGCAAGATAATCAAGTTAGAATTTAGAGATTACATAATAATTAAACATCTAACGATTAATGTTAAACATCTATTCGTTTAAAGCAAAATATATGTGTCTCGAAGCATCAATAAGATTCTTCGAGTCGAAACAATTAAATTTTAGCATAAATCGTTAAGCGCTAGACATCTAAATCGAACAACTATTTTCAAAAAAGTACAACGTCACTATTATTGATTTACATTGTATTTAGACGTTAAGAAGTACGTCAAAAGCTATCTTATGTGCAAGCACGTTAAATTACATTGCGAACATAAGTACAATTTACTAAAGTTTCTATCTATTTTAGATCGTTATTAGCAAGACATATTTTGCGACTTTATTATCTCTTTGTCGTTATATCGTTATAAAAAAAAGATTTTCTAGCATATCTTAATGATAATTAATAGACTATTTAAGAATAAAAAGTTTATACTTATGAATTCTTTAAAAGTTAAGATCGTAATTTAAGTCTTCATTAATTTCGTTTAACGCATTGAGAACTTTTTAGTTATTATCGTTTTCAATAGAGGCATCTAATTTATCGCTCATTTCTAGCAACGTTTTTGCAAAAGATTAGAAATCAAATCTAAATTATCAATTGCGTTTCATCTAGAAATCGACGATTAAATCGAAAATGTCAATGTCGCTCTCAAGTAATATCTTCGAATATACGTGCAATACAATCAAGATAACTAGACTAATTATCTCGCCATCGTCGAATTCGTCGCAAACAATCACATTAACGAGTTTACTAACTTATTATTTTTCTTTGTTATTAAAGATTATTTGTCACGATTAGATTTAAAGTCACTCATAATCTTTTCTAACGACGTTACGTTCGAAACTCGTCGCAACATGAAAAACGTCAACAAGATTATCAAAAAAATCAAGATTTTGCAAGATTTTCTTTGTCAAAAACTTATTTAAACTTAAATCAAACAAGTGAAATTCGCTAATCGCAAACGCACTATAGTTTTAAAATTCAAAGTTAATAATTAAGTTATGTTCGACATTCGAAATATTAAAATGACTCGATTATGCAAGTTTTTAAAGCATAAGAATGTAAATTCTTATAAGATCATTTAAGCAATTAATAATCACGTCTACGAATTAGAATTGCCCAACTTAATAAAAATTTATTCAATATTTTATTTATGATTTTTGCATCTTAACAAAAGCAAGTTCTTGTTAAATCAAAGAATTAAGTTCTTGTCGTTCGCTAATGTTGTTAACAACATCAACGACAATTTCGAATACTACGTCAAGGGCATCGAAGCATCACGATACAACATGCGCAAAAATGACGATAACGTGAATTTAAATCTAATCGTCACTAATCATAAACGCAAAATGCTACAATATTAAATTCTCTTTACGAGCTACACGAATTACAACGATAAATCTAAATGACTAAACTATTTTATGACTAACAACTACTCTAACTTCGTTGTTGACTTTCATTACGAATATCTAGACGCAACGAGATCTTACTAGACATTCAAGACGTCTCTTGATTAACAATCTAATAAGTAGAATGATTCGCACTTATACGTCTCTTGCGCTTTGCTATTATTGTCGCTCAACATGCATCTACAATTCTCGTCGTCGCACTTAGAATCGACTCTAGAAACGCATTGCTAATATATTACTATCGTTAGAAGTTACTTATTATGTCTTCGCAATCAAAATTAAAGATTTTTTTCAAATCGAATTGATTTAATATGTCACTTTGTTTTTTGCGTCAATTAATAAGGACTTTAGAAACGCATTATCGATGCATTATTATTGTTAAAAGTTATTCGACATGCATTCGCAATTCTTGTTGTCGTCTCTATAGTGTCTTTGTTAGACACTCTATGATCGTCTCTCCTAAAGATTCTTTAAATAAAAGTTGACTTGACATTTCTAAATATACGCACGATTGCGTATAAATTGTTGCCAAGGCACTTTTACGTCATTTTCTCTCTTTGTGTTGCAAGTTTAGGCGAACGTGTTCGAACATAATCAAAATTCGACAAATTTCGACTTTTGAACGTTGCCACCCTCCTTTGTCGTCGCCAATTCTCTTTTGAATCACGTGATTGATCAACTCTCTAGACTTTCTCGTATCTCGTTGTCGATTCCCTCGTTTTCGCGTCACGTGACTCGAATCCCCCTCTAGAATTAAAGTTAGTGACTTTTTGTATTTCCTTCAATTTTTTTACATTTGATGTTTTCTTAAAATTTATTTATCTCTCTTTCTCTCTTAATCTCGTCGTCGTTCGACAAATCGCCCAAAACTCGATTTTCGTCGTTCGACAATCGTTCGACATTTTGTTTCGAACATTAGATCGTACTCAACAAGCGTGTTCGACATTAATCAAGAATAGTCAAAGGTTAACTAGAACATCATTCGCAACATGCACGTTCTTTGCTTTGCATATTATTGTTTTTTGCACATTTTATTTTAAAATTTTTGATCATTTCTTTCTTATTTGACAAATTTATTCTTTCGTTTGACGCACATCAAAAACTTTAGTTTTAATTGTTGAACAATACTTAACACGTATTCAAAATTAATCGAAGCTTGTATTTGACAAACACTCAAAATCAACTAAAATTAATTAAAAACGCTAATTGAGAGATCTAGCATCGCTTCGTCGAAGCTCGCGAGTAAAAAAAAAAAGTAATGTCACGATTTTAGACTAGATAGACTTCGCTCTTCGATTATTTTTTGAGTCTTCGTTCTTTAGTTTCGAATATACTATGAGTAACGTCTAGCGCCTTGATACTCATAATACTTATATCTATTTCCTGTACATAGTTAGTTCTGCATAGCTAGTATTCTTGTCAATCAACTACATACTAGTTATCAAAGCTCTAATCTTAACATCAACTAAGATTCGATATCTTTAATTGTGCTTGCAATACTAATTCGATTAATCGACAAATTAAATAAATTTACAAACAAGCTTATTAAAGTTAAATGTTAAGATTAATATTAAAGAAAGTATTAATTTGAAATCAATCTCTATTATTATATAAATTACACTATTAACAATTCTAGACACGCAACTTCTCTACTTTATTGTTAAGAATTTAAGATAAATCGAGAATTGTAATCGCGATAGTCGCTATTCAAGCAAACAAACAATAGACAATATTTTTGGACGTTTAAGCGACTCCCATTAAAGCAACAAAACAAAATGTAGTCTTTTTTATTATTTTTACGATACAAAGATCTATTCGCACGAGTTACAATTTCCAAATTATTGATTTATTGACGAACGATAGCTAGTATTAAAGAAGAAAGACTAATAGCTTCTATATAACTAAAGATAACTTGTATTGCAAAAATAAATAAAAAGTCTCAAAAACAATAAAACAATCGAAATTTCTAATACTTTAAGAATAGATGTTGTTCTTAGTCGCAACAATATAATAATTGTCAAAAAAACTAATAAAAACAAGATTGAAACAAGAGTAATTTCTTCTTAATTTATAGATTTAACAACTAGCAATAACGTAGAGATTTGTCAAGATAAGAGTAAAAATAGAACATTATTCTTTGCTAGCTTATCGTTAAATAGCAAAAACAACTACTAGATTCTAAGATGCTATTTAAATAACTTCGCAATTTAACAATAAAGTTAGTTGCTAAATTCTAGAGTGTTATCTAGATAGTTTCGCAACTAAATAACAAAAGTAGTTGCTAAATTCTAATAGATAGCTTTGTAACTAAATAGCAAAGTAGTTGCTCTAGATATTAGAGCGCTATCTAAAGAATTGCGAGCTAGAATTTTAAGATATTAATCAAAACAACTTTACAACTCTCTTTAGAATCAAAGCGACTTGTAGCTACTTAAAGATTCAATATTGCAAAAAATTTAATTTAGTTCTTCGATTTTGATAATAATGCAATAGAGATCGATAAATAGAAGATTATAAAAAGTATATATTAATTATAGATATACAATTATTTATTACAATCTATTTTATTATATAGATTGCGCTTTTATATTAAGAGCTACGTGCACTATATTTAAGCAAGAAATAAAATATCATAATATTAATTTAAGAGTCTCAAAACTATATTCTAGCAACTAGCAAAGAATTGTCTTGTAAGTAATCAAACTTCAACAAAAAAAAAGTTGTTTAAATCGTAAATAGTTAAGATATTACTAGATATTAAGTGTTTAAACTCTAAAGTATATAACTTAAGAAAGAAACTATATTGTAAAGCTTGACTTAATATTAATATTAAAATGTTCAACTCTTTTTAGTTTTGCAAATCTAAATTAATTAGTGCTAGTAATATATATAATACACTAAGAAAATTATTTACTTTATTATCGAACTTAAATGTTATAAATGTTTTATTAATGTATTTTTGAAAAGAACTAGCGTTAAAAACGAATACAAATCAAGAACTTTTCTTTTCTAAAAAATAATTTTAAAATAGTAATATTAATTACAACTTAATTAAAACGTATATTAATTAGAAAAAGATAAAATTATATATACTAAATAATCTAGTATTGGATTGCTCTTTAACTATTATTTTGATTATACAAATCTTGAATCTTGTTTAATCAATATTGACTTGTTAATTTTTTGTCGATCAAGTTGTCTAAGTTGCTAGAGTCTTCTTCGACAACTATCTATTTATAAAATTGCGTTATAAATATTTATTTTTAGCAAGATTTACTAGATAGAGTCTCGATGTTATTTTCTTTATTAATATTATTGTCTTTAACGCACGATAGCGTCTAATAATAATAATAGTAATCGAATATATTTGCGAGAAAATCTTGTTATTATTTGTTCTTTCAATATATCAATTATTGTTAATTTGAAACATAAGACTTTTTAGATCTTCTATATTTTGAAAAGATTTCTTAACTTAATTGTAAAACTCAATATAAAAGTTAAATCTAATGCTAACTTTTGCGTCAAAATTAACAAGATCTATAATATAATATTTAAGAAGCTTAATATTAAAAAAGATTATATCGCAACTTTATTTATTAAAGATTATTAAATCGACTTAATTTAAAATTTGTTAGCTAACAAAAGAAGCGATAGCGTCTAAAGTTGTTTATATATTATGTAACTTTTTAATCTTGTTGTAATTGTTTATTGTTACAATTATACAACAATTGTTAAGACTAATTTTGACAATTAACTTTATTAATTTGTAGACTTCGAAATTGTCGTTTACAAAAATAAATACGTAATCGAATTTGAAAGACTTGAACAAATGTTGTGCTTATTTAGCTATAATTATTGAAGATAACTCTATACTTAATTTAAGAGTCTTAATTTCGAAATTTACAATTGTAATATTAACTATCTTCTTTTTTTGCTTTTTAACTTCTAGATTTTTTTGTATACGTGCAAATACGCAAACTTGATCTATACTATTGTAGAGTTAACAAATTATTTATCTATAACAAACGTTATAACAAACGCGAACAACACTTTTTTGTATCTTAACAATGTTAACAAATTGCTAGCTAGTCTAATAAACAATTATTTAAGATTAAAGACTTTTAACTTGTTGTTAACTCTAACTTAGCGTTTTTCTTAATTCTTTGTTTTTGTTTTGCGACTAATGTAAGTGTATGTCTTAAATATAGCTTTTTAAATATTGTAACAATATAGATTGAATCTTGCTATTTAATTGCTATAAAAGAGTGTTTTGACTCTAGTTGTTCGATTGTAATAAAAGAGTAAATTTATATATAATTTGTAAATTAATTTTATATAACTTTTTGTTCTTCGAGAAAAGATTAAGATTTGACAAATTACTAGATTTCGAGAGAAGTAATAATGCAAATGTTGTAATTAAATTTCGAGAGATTCTATCTTTGTTTTGATTGTTAATATAATTATTTATAATTGCACTAATTATGTTATTGCAACTCTTAAGATCTATATCTTTGCGTAACTTCAATAGAGACTAAACAATTTTTGTATTGACAATAATTCTTAAGTCTAATAGAGAAACAATTAATTTAAAAAAGATAGTCGATGCATTGCTATCGAATAGAAATGTTTTTAAAATATATAATCGAAAAGCTTTTTTAATTGCGAACGATTTTAAAGTTGTTTAAGCTTAATGTAAGACAATATTTGTATCTTTGTTTTTATAGCGAATATCTTCTTTTGAGAGACTAGCAATTCTTAGCGAAACAAATCTTGCATTAAGTAAAGTTTCAAAATCTTAATTATATAAATATAATTTACTATAATACAATGCTATCTACAATTTAATAGAAAACAAGAACTATAATTGCAATTTTTACAAATTATAGTATCTATAACTTTACAATATTTAGTTAGTATATTATATTAATGTTTATATTTTACTTGTAGACATTTAAAGTTCTAATTATCTTAAAGATTGTTAAGAAAAAAAGAATAAATATTTATGCGATATAGTTAAGAAATAAAAGAATTTGTGTCTATTATACAAAGCAATTAAGATTTTGTTGATAAAAGTTTTGATACAACAATTAACACATAATAATCTTTGATCTTTATAATTAATTTTTATTTACTTTTTTTGTTTTAAATCTCTTTCGAATTTTCGATTTTATCTTAATTGTTACAAAAAAAGCTACTTTCTCTTTGCGACTATTGTTGAATCGTTGGCGTAAATAATGCTCTTCGAACACTTTGTGTAGCTTCTTAACAAAGAGTCTTTTTAACTTTTGTCGTAATGCAATCTTATATACGTTATCGACGAATTTAGAAGAAACAATAGATGCTATACTTTCAAGTGCTTGAATAAGAGTAAATAGAAACAAAAATATGTTGCAAAGACAACAATAATAAAGAGATTAACAAATCTAAGTAAATAGAAAAGTTAAAGAAAGAAAAACAACAAAGTTAGATAAGAGACAACAAAAAAAGATAATATTATTTGCTTTGTCAACGTTACAACAAAAGCTATCGACAAAAAACTATATAGCATAAAAGAAGTCAAAAAACTATAGATTTGCAAAATAGTTGTATCGAGAAACGCATATTTTACTTACTTATCTAAAGATAAAAGATTAAACAAATAGTTCTAGAACAATATATAAGCAAAGACTTTATTACGCAATATAAAACACAAAACAAAGAAATTTCTATATTGTTTCTCTATTCTTTGTTTACTTACAATTTTAGATAAAACTTATAGCTATTCTCTTTGTATATTAAACTAGCAATAATATAAAGAAGATTGTTTTCTTTAACTCAAATTTGTTTCGATTGCGTTTAACAAACAACTTAATTGCTAATCTAATAAGATATTAGTTATTTTGTTAAAATATAAAGTGTTCTTAGACTTTCTTAAGAATATAGAGATAAAATTATTTATTAAATTCGATTGCAATTATTGTTGAATTCTCTTTGTAAAAATTAATAATGTTGTTAACAACGTTTAGTAATACTCTTTTCGAACAATAGCAACAAAATTTGACGACTTTGACACAATATTATAATATATTAATTTCTTAACAATGCAACTATAACTATATAGATTCTTGTTATAACAATGCAAATATAACTAGTAATCTTGTTTTTAAGAAGTGTTGTTGTTAAGACTTTAAACAACATTCTTAACATCTCTTTATTAATATCGAAATTCTTTATCTCGCTTAGCATTATTAACAATATTTGAACAAACATGATACAAATTCGCTACTATACATTACAAATCAAAAAAATTCTTTTGTCTTAATAAAAGATTTTAATAGCAACAATATTAAGAATGTCTTTATAATTTGTTTTGTCTATACAAAAAATGTAAAGTCGAGCTAGAGAGCGTATCGTATGCGATAGTTCTTTATTATACTATATATTTACGATCTTGTTTAGTTAATTTGTTTAAAAGTCAAACGCGTAGATTATTTTATAAAGAATCGACTTTATAACTTTTTTAATTCTCTAATCGCAATAAACAAACTTAATAGAAATATAATACTTAAGCAAATTAACAAATAATATCTCTACAAAGAGAAGCTAAATTATATATATTAAGAGTTTATTGCAAATAGTCTTTTTTATTTAGAAAATTAGCTTTTTTTAAACTTGTAAGTCTAATATAATTTGAAGATTTTTTAGCTATAATACTAATGTGCGCAATCTTTTCTTGAAATTTATTGTTAACAACAACTATTACAATAAAGTTTTCGCATATTTACGCGAGCTAAACTTATAAAAAACAATGCGCAAATCAAGAATTGCAAAATTGATTCGACGATAATATTACTATATAATTTAATTGTTTCTTGCAACAAAACTAATAGATTATAAATTAAGCAATACAAGAAATTTATCAACTTAAGATCAAAAAATTTAGCAAGAAAATCTATACAACAAAATACTTTTTCGAGATGACAAAGCGTTTATTAGCTATACTTTGTATATAGTTTTCAATACTTAATTCTTAAGTTTTACTTTGTTATATTTTTTTTTAACAATTAGAAACAAATGCTTAGAACTTTTATCAATTCTTGTAACAATATAAGAGTAATATTGCTTTTAATTAATATTATAGTATCTTTGTTTGTCTTTTAATTCTAAGTCTAGTTAATGCATTTCTATATTTAATTTTGTATATCTTGCTATTTATACAATTATTATCTTTAAGTGTCTTAACTTTGTAACATTTATCTACTTGTTATCAAAGAACATATATTTAACTTCTTAGAAATGTTGTATAAATAATTATTAAAACTCTTTAAGTACAAGTTATTCTTTTTAGCATTTAGACTATTATAACTTTGTCTTTCAAAGATTTTGCATTTTGATTATTCTCGCTATTGTAAATTACGATAACGCTAAACTAATATACAATTGTCGATATTTCTATTGTATAATAGTAACTATCGCATTGTTCTAGCTTTAAACATTAAATATAAAGCACAAAAGACTAGTAATTATAGGCAATTAATATTTGATTAAAATTTAAATTTCTTGTTCGATTGTTCTATTAATAGATATCTTACTTAAATTTACATTGTAAGATATAGTTTCGCGAACGAAACTAATAGATCGATTCTATACTCTTTATGTTGTATAGATTGTTCAAATCCACGAATACATACAAGTTTGTCTTTGTCTAATAAGTTAAATTATGCGATTATATTTAAGCGTACGCACTATACAATGTATATTAAATACTTGTCGAATAAATCTTTAAGACTTAGAAGTATATAATTCTATTATAAGATAATTGTTACTTTCTTGTCTATAGTTTTGCTATTAAGATTTCTAATATATTAATAAGAATAATAAACATTAAAACGCTAGAATAAGAAGAAGAAATTACGTACAAGCAAAATTTTCTAAGTTTTACTATTGTTGCGAGTTTTATTACAAATTATCTATTTTATCTTGTAATTAATCGACAATTTCTATAAAGATATATTTGATTTCGCTAGTTTATGTAAAAGAATAGATCTTGATCGCACTTTTTGTCGCACTTACTATACTATTGTTACAAAAAACATTATTATCTTTAATTCGATAGCTAGCTACATTTTTTTTACTATCTTGTTACAAGCTTATCTAGTATAGTCTCGTCGATCAAACGTTCTTCAAATTGTAGATAAACATAATTATATAAAGAAAGAATTAGATGTTTAACAAATCTCTTAAGCGACAACAATCTTATAAATAAGCGATCTAGTAGACATTGAACTTCCAATAGAGTAAATTTTCGATCTATTGAGCAGTTTTCAATAATCAAGATATTAACAATTAAAGAGCTTGCTAATTTGCTATAACAATATAGCTAGAAAATCTAATAAAGAGCAAAAGTGTTAAGAGTAAAGCAAACGCTTGTCTATATAACGTCAATATTTTCGAAATGTTAATGCGCAACTTGTAAAAGAGTAATGTGTTAGTATTGTAATATATTATATTAAGCAAAGCGATACAAAATAGACACAATTGTATTGTACAATATTGATTCTACTTTTATTGTTATATTGTTAAGATAAACGCTTCTTTTTGTTAAGATTATTGAATAAAATTCTAGTATATTACGTTGTCTTGTAGTCTTGTTTTTTACTTATTAAAATATAGATTTTGCAATGTCTTCTTCATACATTTTTCTCGCAACTATCTATCTTTTATTAAGATAGTCAATGCTAGAAATCGCAACTATCTATCTTTTATTAAGACAATCAATATTAGAAATCGCAATTATCTATCTTTTATCAAAACAATTAATGCTAAAAATAATAGTAACAATATCTTATTAAGTTTAGTCTTTTGCAACTATCGACATACTATTAAGTTCTTAAACAAAGATAATAATTAAAAGATTTTTGCACTTTATAGAGATAATTACTTGTATTGTTGTCGAATACAAGTTCAAGATTTACAATAGTTTAACAATACACGACTTAATGTTCTTCGCATCAACTAGAATGTAACACTTAATTAAAACAATTGTTATTAAATTGAAGAAAAAGCTTAAGCTAGCTAGAGATTGTATAGATTGCTTAATCGAGATATCTATTAATTATCTTAAGAGAAAACTTGCTTATCGCTTAGCGTTAGACGCACAATTAGAAAATACAATAATAAGTCTATAACGTAACAAGAAATCGAGCATTACAAAACAAGAATGCGTCGATTACAACAAAAATAAAATATCTTATATATATTTAACTTTGCGAGCATATCTCGATATTAAGTAATACTATTATAATTATGTCGATCAAAGATTGATTATAATAATTAATCTTTTTTTCGATCTATAATGTAATTAGATTCTAGAAAGGTAAGATTTTGTGCAACAAAGTAGTTTTAAATTATGTTCAACAATAGTAATTGTTTTTTTAGATATAAAAACAATAGCGAATTTGTAGTCTAAATTCTCTTTCTATCTTACGATAGTTAATATAGTGTGTAAAAAATCAATTATAGTTGCTTGTTGTCTTCTTCTAAAGTTATAAAATAATTAACGTTTTCTAGCTTCTTATTTTAGATACAATAATTAATTAGACAATTTACAATATTTTGCACAAAGCAATTGTTGAAAGACTCGAAATTATAGCAAGTAATTAAAGTTAAAAATAAAATAGTTAATTTAAATCTTACAATAGTAATCGATAAATATATTTAACTTGTTTTTATCTTCTAAAGTTTAAGTTAACGTTAAAATAAATTGTTTTTTTTGTTGCTCTAATATTAAAAACTATGCAATACTTAATCGATACTCTCTTTTTATTACTTTTTGTCTTGTTTTTTTGCTAATAATCTATATTTTTTAGTAGCTCTTTCAAATTAGTTTTTAAATTTTTTGCTAGTTTTGCTTTTGAATTGTAACAATTTTTGATGTTGTAAAGAGTAGCATTAATTTAAACTAAAAATTGTAGAGACATTTTCTAGAGTTAAGTCTTCTTATAGATTTGATTGCGTTGCTTGCGAATCTCTTTGTTTCGAAATATCATTGTGTATTAAAGATTAAACTTGTATTAAAGAAATAACTATTTTGTTTCTTTGTAAATAATTCTAGAATATTGAAACATATCGACTTTTCTCTCGATTATAAAGCGACAAACAATATAAATTTTTTGTTTAATTGTAACAATAATAATGTTTAAGATTTGTTTTGTAGATTTTATGCAATCAAAAACTCTTTTCGCTTGCGTAGATATTTTTTAGAAATAAAATAACCAAATTTTGAGTTGATAATATTTGACGTTGTTTATAACATTTTTTACATAGAAAGTTACAATATAATTAAGATAAACGTTAAGCTTTTCTAATAAATTAGCGTACTTCGAAAGATTTACAATAATATATTCGAAATCAACTTTATATTTTGCGAAATACAACTTCGATTTTTGACGCATCGTTAATATTAATTAATCAAGCTCTATTATAATATAATATATTTTATAATTGAACGCAATTCTTTGCGTTATTGTAACTTGCTTCAAAAACTCTTTAAAAATTAATAAACTTAGTTTCGCCAAGTAGAATGCAACAACAAAGGCAACAATTAATTTAAGTACGAGAAATGTGCGACAAACATTAAGCTTCGACAAACTTTCTTTTTTAAGAGCTTGTAAAGCTTGCTTAATTATATTACTAAATATGTTTTCGTTATTTTTTGTTATCTTAAACTTCTTCTTTGATAACAATCGCTTTTTCTTTGTAACTAAAGTCAACTATAAGATCTCTTCTAGTAGTTTTGATAAAAATCTTTTAAGTTTAACGACTTTGCGTATCGATACATTAATTCAATTCTTAATTGTTAAGATTAATCGAAACGTAGCTATCGTAATAATATAATTAATGTCGAAATTCTTGTTTTGCTTAACAAAATAATCTTTGTCAACAATATATATTCTTGAAATCGAAGATACAATAATAGCAAACAAAGAATTAATAATACAATTTAAAATATTAACAAGAAAATGTTGAATTCGTGTTTTATCTCGTATTGCTAAATCTTTAATATTATTAAATTTATCAACTTCTTGTTATTTATAGCTATATTTGACACTTAGCAAAGTTTTAAATTTGTAACGTTAGATAGCGTGTCTAGTTTAATTAAAAAAAGTATAATACGACAACATAACAACTTCTAGCGACTAATACTATTTTACTACGTTTAGTAAGATAGATGTTCGAGAAGTTGTTCGTAAATGTCTCGACTTATCTAAGAGATCTTCTTTTGAATTCGAACATATAGCTTGCGTATATTGCAATTTTTATTACTTACTTTAGCAAATATAAATGTTTAAACAAATCTTTAATTATCTTTCTATATTATATATAATAAAAAAGTTATATTGTAGCAAGACTCTTCTTCGTAAATAAGATTGCCTTCTATAAAAAGAATTCTATATTTTTTATTTTTTATTAAGTAAGATAGAGATCTAACGTAGAGTCGCTTAACTACAATAGCTAAAACTAGCTTAAAGAGAGCTTTCGATTTTTATCTTTTTCTCTTTCTTTGCTTTTTCTCTCTTGTTATCTAATCTTTTGTTTGTATTGTTTAGCTTAACTTATCTAAAACAAGTTAAACTTTAACAATCTTATTATTAGATATTTAGTCTAGTATTACAATGCTTAAATCTATATTAATTACTCTTTTTGCAATTGTTTTAGTTGTTGTTCTAGACAAAGATTATAAATAGATTGCTTAAATTAATGTCTTTGTAGTATTAATCTATTGCGACGATGCGAACATCTAGCAAATTAACAACAATCTCTCTTCTCTAATATAAATACTTCAAAAGTTTATCTTTGCACGTTGCTTAATCAAAGTAATTCAAGACATTAATATGTCTTCTTTTTTTCAAATAGACGCAATTAATAATTGTAGTGCAACTACAATTAATCTTAAAATCTTGTTAATTATTAAAGCGTTGTTCGAACATCTATTTTCTCTATTCGATGCAACAAAGATGTCTAGCTATGTTTATTTAATTTTGCAACGCAAGTTCTTAAGTGTAAAAGCTAAGATTCAAAACTATATAGACGTAATTTAAGAAATAAAGTCTACAATAACAATAATTAAGTTTAATTTTAATGCAAAAGCAATTGTAGTGTTCTTGCTATATACTATTTTTATAATTATTGTTTGTGTTTTGCTTAAAATAATACGTTAAATATATCTTTTTACGTTAAAGATGCTTGAAGTGCTAGTATGACTATTGCTATTATTATAGTGTCTTGTCAAACGCACTTAATAGTTATTTAAGATATTAATAAATATAGCTTAGATAAACGACAACAAGAACTAAAATAAATATATGTCGAACAATATTTAAATTTGTCGTCTTAGCAATGCTTCTATTTACATAAAAGAAGAATAAAAAGTTAATAAAGATGTCGAAAAATTTATAGCGCAAAGTCTAGTTATTGAAGACACGTAGTTGCTAATAGCTATTATGCTTAGATTGCTCAAATTCGATCGCAAAGTATATATATGTTGTAGTTCTATATATTTTTATATCGAGTTATTCTAACTTTCTAAGTCGCACGCATAGTTTAAACAAATAATATCGATTGTCAAATTAGTTTCAAACAAACGTATTGTAAGATATTTAATCTATAAAGATACTATTTAGTTTAAAAATAAATCTAGAATACTTCTTTTAAAAAAAAGAGTTATGCTTTCGACAATACTATAATTTTACAATAGTATATATCGAGAGAGACTAAATAGCTTCTTATAGCTTTATTTGCTATTACTAAACTATCTCTATTGTCGCTCAAGAGCGTCAATTTAATTAGTGTAAAAAAACTTTATCTATAACGCAAAAAGAGCGTTTACTCAAAAACAAGAGCAAAGCAAAGAAAAATTCTAAATCAAAATAAATATCTAGTCTTTCTTGTTAACAATTCTAATACGTTATTAATAGTGTTATATTTATTTAGAATATTATTATTTAGTTTACGAAGCAAAATTCTAATAAGACTAAAGAGCACTACGAAAAACAATACTTCTTGTAGTCTAAATCTATACTTCGATTAACGCGTAACAATTCTCAATAATGTTATTCAAAGTTAAGAAATCGTTATTCAATTTGCAAAGTATAAATCAAATAAGATCAAAAAACAATTTAAAGAGCATAGCTTATTATAGTCCAATTCTATACTATAACTAACGCGAAGTCTCTAAAATTGTTAATAATAAGCAAATATTGTGTTTCTTAATACAAGAAAAGATAGAGATAAATATAGAGAAGTTCTACAAAAAGTATATTCTTTTTCTTTTATGTTATAAATTCTTTTTGTTGCTTGAAGTTAATATTGATCTTAATAGTTTAAACTCGAGCAATACGTTTACAACTATCAAATTAAAAATACTAGCAATACTAGAAATAGCAACAATTTTTGAATGTTGCGCGATATAGCATAGTATAAAGAAGTATATTAATATCTACGAATTTAATCAATAAAAAACTTACGAAATAGTTTTAATCGATTAATTAAATGTAAGAATTTGCATTCTCGATTTACTAAATATTGTCGCAATAAGATATAATGTACAACTTGCTATAAGAATCTTAATTGCTTTGTTAATCTTTGTTTTTCTAATTAAATGTAGCAATAGCATATAAGCTACAACATAAACAACTAAGAATAACTTGCTTAATGCTAATAATATAAAAGTTTGTAATCAATTATCTTAATAATATATTATTTGTTGCTATTATATATTAGTTGTATTTCTTAACAACGTTACGTTATCTTTTATTAAAGCAAGAAACTTGTCGAAAGTCTTTATTTTTATCTTCTTGTTTTTATCGATATCTTATTGAATAACTTGATTTTGCTTGTGTAAAGCATTATTTAGAAAATTCAAGTCTACTTTTTTATGTTTGAGAAAGAGTATTAATGCTTTAAGTTATATTGTAATGTCTTAAATTTATCTTAATATTTACTTTGTTCGAGTCAAATTGCTAATAAGAGTTACGATTTCTACTAACTTCGTCAAATCGAATGCTTAAATAAAAAATCTTTTTATTAAATAATAATATAGCATTGCTTCAATCTTAACTTGTTTTATAAAGATTTAATTTTTGTCAATTTGATATTCGATATTAATAACTATCTTTTAAGCTATCTTAAATTTATGTAGTTGTTAAATTGTCTATAGATAAAGTTTATTAACTTTAAATTGTAGTATTTCGATATTGTGCTTTAGCTTATTATAAACAAATTATTCTTAAGTATTTATTTTTGTTAGTTTATGTTATATGCGATTTGTAAAAGTGTTGTTAGATAAAATTTACTAAATTGTAATTAATGTGTTTTTGATACTTCGATACTATTTTATAGCTAGATTGTCGATACAAGTAATTTAATAGATAAAAGTTGTTAAGTTTTGATTTATAAACAATGTAAAGTTAAGAAATTAATTAATAGATTATAAAGCAAAACAATTTAATAGCAATTCTATATTTATTTTACGCAAATCTAAACGCGTTCGACTTATATCTTAAGCTTCTTAAAAAAGAATATTGTTATAAGCGACAACTTGCAAAATATTCGCGTAGATATAAAAAAAACTAATTGCAATCTAAATGTTAATCGAAAATCTAGTTTGTCTTTAAAGTTATGCAAACAAGCAATAACTTAAATCAAAAAAATAGCTAAGAAAGAATAAATAAACAATTGATGTTATAATATTGTTGCATATTAAGATTGCGTTAAGTTAAATCAAATATTGCGCATCGAATAAGTTAAATATATCGAAGCATACTAACTAAAGAAGTAGAATTGTGCAAAAGAGTAGTTCGCAATTTTAAAAAAAATACGCTTAAGTTATCTTAACGCAAATTGTCTTTCTTGTATATTAACTTTGTTCGTCTCTATTGCAATCTTAAAGTCTTTAAGACTATTTTGTAAAACAAACTCTAAAAAGATTTCTAAGCTAAATTTCGTTTGTTTATTGATCGATAAAGCGATGTTTAAGAAGTAATTCGAATCTTAATTTGTAAATTAGCTAAGAGTTGATATACGAACAATTTGTTACTAATGCTACAAATGTATTGTGCTTAGACTTTGCTCTTTTATATTCTTTAACAATATATTTATTTTGTTATTCTAAGATAATTAATAATTGATTAATGTTATTTTTAGACGCTTCTATACTTATAATGTTCTCTTGTAAACTAATCTCGTTTTAATTGAGAAAATAATTTTTCGAAATAATTTTTAAGTTTTTGTTGTTCGAAGTTGTTAACAAGCTTAAGAAGAGACTATTGATTAAAACTATTTTTGAAGTTTGTATATTGTACAAAGTCTTGTTTACAATAACAACAAATATATTAATAATACTTCTACTTTGTTCAATCTTATTAAGAATTGATTAATTCTAAAGAATAAGAAAAATAAAATAAAAGTAAAGCGTAATTTGAACGCAAAAAGAACAAAGAGAAAAGCAAATATCGAGCTTCGAATAATTACTTAAAATTTAGTATAATTGTCTTACGTACTTGTGTTCTTTTTAACTTATGCTCAAAAGTAGCGATAAATATCTAATATACATTGAAAGAGAACTAATATTGCAATTGTCTTCGTATATTTCAAATTACTTTATAAGATATCAAAATATTGTAATACTATATTATTGTAAAGTCGCAAAATTTTGCTTTTGTTATTTAATAAAATTGTATTTAGAGATTGTTAACAATATTGTCAATTTTAAATTAGATCAATAATAATCGTAATTAGATTAAATAGACAGTTATATCTTCGTATCTTCAAGGAAATTCAAGAATATTATATATGTTAATAAATTAAATTAACATTCTATAAGATCGATTCAATCTTTAGCAAAATAATATTTAAAAAGCTTAAGCGAGAAAAATTATAACTTTTATTCTTTTGTTCGTTTACTTCTTTATTGAAGTTACTATAAACTATGTCTAAGAATATAAAGAAGCAATATATATTAAACATAACTAGATTGTAAAGCTAGCGAAAATATCTTCTTTACTAACTATATAATCGAGAACGATTTATTCGATACTCTCTATTAATAGATATCTTCTAACTATGCTAATGTCTAGCAGGCATTCTAATTAAGATATTTAACAAAAAAAAAAACTGTTCTTTTGATTGCTCTTTTCGTATTTAATTTTTGTATTAAACGTTCTCTCTCTTTATTTTTTCGACTTTTTTCTATCGCTATATATCTAAGATTGTTTATCTCTTTAATATTATCTATTTGCAACGCATTTGCAATTTGCGTTACTTCTCTCTAGATATATGTTACTTGTTATCTATTATTAATCTTCTAAAACAATATCTTTTATCGCGTTATAGATACAACTATAGACTTTATCTTTTAAGCAACTACAAGAAGTATTGAACAACAACAAATTGCACTGCAAAGACAATTTAAAAAACTAAATTATTTATCTTGTTGCAATCTAAAAGATGTTCGAAACGCTAATTGAAAATAAGATAATTTAGCTAGCAAAAATAAGCGCGCATTAACAAGAGAACTTAAACGTTGCTAATTAATTTTTGTTAGATTGTACTCGCGTGAAGTCGTCAAAAAAAGAAGAGTTTTATCGAAACTTTAATTGCTTTAATTGACGAGAACAAGCTACACTAATAATTGTATAATAATTGCTCTACTAATCTACGTTCTCGATAAATTAAAGTAAAAACTAAGCGTTAAATCGATATATTAATTGAACAAATGTAAATAACTTACATTAATCGAGAAAGAACATTATAAATACGATTTTCTATTTTCGCTTTATTATAAATGTTTTATTATAAATAATTTTAACAATATATTGCAATTTCGCGATCTTCTTTGCTTAGTATTTTGCTAAAAGTTTTAACTTTTCTAGCTACGTTTACGTTTGCAATGGCGATATATATATATTTAAGTCGCAATTTCTTAGATTTTAATAATCGCTTCTTTGCTAGTATTACAAAGTATTCGTACGTAATAGCTATTTCAAAGACGTCTCGAATTTTTGAGTCGATCAAAACAATACGATTGCGAAGTTATCCAAGTAATATCTTAAATTGTTGTGTTAATCGCAATAACATAATTGCGAAGTCAACTAAATAATATCTTAAATTTGCGTACTATTTGTAACAATATAATCGCGAAGTTATCTAGACTTTGTCTTAAATTGTTATACTTACTTTAATAATGTAACTATAATGTTATCTAGATAATGTCTCAATTCTGCTTGTTAATTGTAATAATATTGCTAAACTAGTAATATTGTTGCGCAATTGTTTAGATTAAATTTTTGTTTTAATTACAACAAAATAGTTGCAAAGTTATTTAAGTAATATCTTAGTTTCTTGTACTAACTAGCTATAATAATTCGATTGCGTAACTATTTAGCTTAAATCTTAATTTTAAGTGCGTTGTTGCTTGTAGACACAAAATCTTGTAGTATATATATTTTTACGCAACAAGAAATTAAATAATCTTAATTAACAAAATAAGTAAACAAAATTAACAAACAACTAATATGCAAGCTCTTTAAACAAGAATTAATAAAATATTCTTAAATAGTCAAATACAAAGATAGACGTAATTATGCAATTAATTAAAAGAATGTTTGCAAAAGCATTAAATTAAGTAAAAGAATAAGTCTTTGTTTTGTTTATATCGATTTCGTAATATAGTATTGCTTTTAAATATAATACAAGCAAAAATCTTCTTATTGCTTCTATATTTAGTTGAGATACAAGTCGAAATACTTTCGAATATTTAATAGCTACAATCGATTCTACATTTTATAGCTCGTCTTTCTCTTTATATATAAATAATAATTGAATATCTTGTAATCTATAATTGAACAACTACTAAACTAAATGTTAGATTGTATTTGAATAATACTACGTGTCTATATATTATTATCTTTAGAGACGTTTTTTTACTTATTAATATTATATCTTCTATGGATTTCGAGCAACGTTGCGAGCTCGAGAAAATCTAATTTGTTTGTAAATTTGTAGAATTAGAATCTAATTCAAGATCTATTAGTTTTATTAACTCGAAAAAAGATTAACAAGTCTTAAATAAGCAAAAATAAAAGAGTTTAAAGAACTATGTCGCAATTTTAAGAATTAATTAATAGTGTTTTAAGAATAACAATTAAGAAGTTTTCTATTAAATTGACTCGCTTAAGATTGAGATCAAAAGCATAATATCGCAATTGCTTTGTCTTTATAATTATAATATATTTACTTATAAATCTTAAGTCTTTAACAACAAGAAGTTAAAAGAAGTCAATATTAATAGACGATAATCTACTTGATAATATCAAAAGACGCAACAATTATATCTCGATTTTCTTTTGTCTATAGAGAGACGTATCTTGCCAAAAGAGTTTACGATATTTAGCTCTTTGTTTCTTCGATATTTTGTTATTGTTATATTTATTAATAAAGATAATCTTGTTGTTAAGACAAATGTATTTGAACTCTACGTTTTTACTTAATATCGAAAAGCTTTGATTAAAAGTAAAATTGCTAACAAGAATTAAACGTCTAACAAGTTTCTATATATTATTTGATATCTAAAAATTCGTTAAGTTTATATAGACGCTTTAAATTAATTTGAAGATTTATTGTTGTAACAAAGAGCTAGAATAATCTTATTAATTTTTTGCAACTACTTGAAGAAGTAACAATAACTACAAATATAAAACGTATCTATATTAAGAATGCTTAGAAAACAAAAAAGAACTAAATAATAATTTATCTTTTAGCGCTTAAGAGTTGTATTCGAATATACAATTAAAAATAACAACTTTATAATTGTTTTAAATTTACTATTGTTGTTCTAATTGTCAAAATCTTTGCTATATTTCTTCTACAATGTTTTCTAACTTGTTTATTAAGTATTGTTAGCTTCAATTTATAGTGCTTTAACAATAATTTTTTATTACAATCTTTTTGAAAACTCTCTATCTTCTTAGATCTAAACAAATAAAGTCTCTTAGCTTGTGCTTTTTGTGTATTTTCTTTAAATCGATTACTTATATCAATTTTTAAACGCAAATAAGTATATATTCGCATCTATTTCTCTAATTTTATTGCTCAATATACTCTATTAATATATTTTATTACTTTTTTATTTTAAGTTGTTTATTATATCTTAGAAGCTCTAATTAACTATTGCAATACAACTTATAAATTGCGTAATTATATAATTAAATGTCTTCTAAAGCTACTATATTATTCTCAACAACTTAGCGTCGTTGCAATTGCGCTATGTTTCTCGATTCTATTTGTTCGAGTCTCTATACTATTTTTACTATTCTTTGTATGCTTTTAAAAGACGCTAATCAATTCTCTTTGCGTCTAGTATCTCTTGTATTGTAAGCAATTTATTACAACAATATTTTTCGATCTTAAAGTATCTTTGTCAATAAATCTTTGTTTCATAGATTCTATAAGTATAACATTTTGCTATTATATAATTTCGAACTTTTGTGTCGACAAAATAATCGAAGAAATAAATACGTTATCGAGCTATTATTATGCGAAGATTTTGAGAACTCTTAAGCAAGAATTACGTTGCTTCAAAGAATGTATATAGCTTAATTATATAGATCTTTGCACGTAATTAAAATATCAAGCTTTTTAAATAATTTTAAGTATATCAATTGTATTACGAGCGCAAAAATTATCGAAATCAATATTATATTTAATCGAATGTAATTCTCTTGTATACTTTGTGCAAATATATGTTTTTAAATTTGTCTTCTTTAATATGTTTTCTTATTTTTTACAACTTTTATTTAATTTTAGTTTAGTAGCATTTTAGTCTAAAGTTAATATGTTAATCTTTGTTTATACTAGAAACAATATATCGAATATTATTATAAGAAGTTTACAACAATTAAATATACTTTAACAAAGATAAAACAATAAGATAATTTAATATTTAAGAAAACAAACAACAAATTAAGCAACTTAAAGAAACAAAGAAACGACAAGCTTAACTTAACAATAGCACAAGACAAATAAGTTTTTTGATAAAATTCTAATTTACTAGATAACAAAAAGAAGATTGCTAATAGTATAGCAAACAAAAGTCTCGCGAACAACGTTCGCATACTTTAGCTAAGACTATTTAGAAACAATATTGTTAAATATCGATATTACAAGCTATTATCTACGTTATGTCGATTATATTGATCGAATAAAAGAAGCACAATTTAGAAATTTTGTAAATCGTCGCTTTACGAGTATAATTTCGTAATTAAATATAGCAAAAGTCTATAGTTATCTAATATATACAATAAGTTATATTGTGTTAATTGATTAAAACTATAAAACGCAAATATTGCGTCAAATAACTACGTAATTAAAATATTGTTATTTAGCTATGCGCGAAATTGATTATTAGCAAGTTGCTTTTAATCTAAAAGTTTGCTATTTATTAATATTGTGCAAATATTTAATGTCTTCTATATATTAATTATTAAAATCAAATAATTAAAGATTTGCTCTACTTTATCGAATTACAATTTATTCGTATTTATAATAAAATATTTTTACAAACTTTGCGAAATACAAATCTTTTAACAACATTAATAGCGTTATTAATAAAGCAATTTTAACTTTTTGTTGTAGTAAATCGAAAATAATTACAAAATATCTTATAAAACAATTGCTAAAAACAAAGAAATTGTAACGCTTTCTATTAGAAAATATTAACATATAAGTAGTTATAAAGTTTTTTCTATTTATAAAGCAAGCTTTTTAATAGTTGAATCGATCTTAAATTTCTTAAGTTTACAACGCGTCTTAACTTTGATTTTTTTTTAACAAAGAAATTATAGATTTAAGAATCGACTTTGCTTAACAATCGTTATTAAGTCAAAACAATACAAAAAGCGTTCTTAAAACTTATATAGCAAGTAAACGTCTAATTGCGCATAAAAGACAACAAAGATTAATATCGAATAATATAGACAATATTATTGCTAAAAGCTTTAAAGAAAAGAACTTGCAAAACAATATATTAAATTAGAATCAATTAATTACGAACAATTCTTTCTAAGAAGTAAAAACGAGTCTAGTGTTATTAGTTTGAAATTTATTCGATTAATCTATAATTTTATTTAAGAAGTTATCTGTCTAGTTAACGATATCGCAACAAGAGCGTCTTGCGAATAGTTTAATATCTCGATTATAATTCTTTTTAATTATGCTATTATTCAATATTCTTAAAGAAAATCTTCGATACTCTTTAGACAATTAACAAGCGATAAATTATCTTGTTCTAATAATTGAACAACTTATAACAACGCTTCAAATGTTGCTATTATTACGCATACTATTGTTACGTTTTTGATATTCGAAAGTTCGTCAATTTAATTAGAAACATTACTTAAACAAAATACAAAAAATATAGTTTATTAACAAAGTTCTTAAAGTTATTAAGAGTAACTATCGATAATCTTTGCAATTTTAGCAATTATTTAGCTTTTAAACAAATATAAAAACTCTTTAAACGTTACAAAGATTTGTCAAATTAACAACGTTACTAAATGTAATGTTCTATGCGTAGACAAGAATTCACGACTTATTAAATTGGAGATCTTGATTCTTGCAATACTTTACAAAAAAGATATTGTTATTAACAATTAAATTACGAAGTGCTTTTAACAATTGCAACGTCTAAATTATTACAAATATAAAATGCGCAATTTCGATTTTTAAAGCAAATAATTGATTAATCTTTAACAAGCTATTGCGACAAAGCAACAATGTCTCAAAATTTTGTTTAATTTTGACATTCTTATTACTTGTTGCTCTAAAGCTACTTCTATTAACAAAATTAACAAATTTTAATATATTTGTATTCAAACAAATGCAACATCGTTTCGAATAATTAATTTCAAAAATAACATTTTTTGCAAAGCAAAAACTCTTATTATTTTAGTCGAATATAATTTAGATTTAACTCGATTGCGAAGCAACGATTGACAATATTATAGCATAGACATTATCTTTATTAGTATTTTTCATACAAAGTTAAATCTTATAAGCGATAAGTTTGTTTTGTAGAAATATAGAGTTAAGACTCTATATTCTAGTTTTAGATAACAAACATAATTTGCGAGAAATTATATAAAAGATTGCACTTGAATATTTAATATATTTGAAAACAAAATTCTAATTATTTGCTTTTATCTAAAATAGCAATAATAACAACTATCTTTTCTTTAATTAATAGAACAATCTATAATAATAAATGCGTTATTCTTTTAAAATTTGTTCTAAATTAATTTATAATAGACTCTTTGATTTTGTCTAGACTTGTATGCTACTTCTATATATTGTAGCTAATGCTTATCTCAAAAACTTTCTATACTTTTATATGTTTTAACTAAAAGCTTAACAACTTGTTTATTAGAAAATTTTAATTGCTTTTTCTTAGAATTAATACTTTTAAAACAAGTTATTACTAAAGTTATTATTTTCTAATATAAATATTGTTAAACTTTAGTATAGAGATATTGTGCGTTAATATATTATTTAAGAATATTATATCTTAGAAATTATTTATAATAAATTATATTGCTAACTATTTTGAGATTCTATTTTATGTTTGTTGAATGCAAAACCTAAAGTAATCTAGTCTTCTACAATTTATACGTTCGCTCTCTCTTTTAAGAGCTTCAAGTTAAATTGTTTAGTATTTAATTTAAATTGCAATTTGTATTTGCGATATATTCTTGTCTTGTTCTTGATATTTAATTAGTTGTAATTTTAGTATAAACAATTGTAAACAATATTAAAGAATTAATGTTAGCTTGAGCTCTTTTATTTAAATTATTTAAGAACTTCGTTTATTAATGTACGCAAATTCTATACAATAAAGAATTATTTGAATTTTTTTGTTGCGAAACAATTAACAAAGCTTGCACTTATTATATAGTTTTTGTTTATAAAAAGACTTTCGAAGCTTTTTGAATAAAATAATTAAAGATATTGAAGCAAGAATAGAAAATACTTAAATATATAAGAAAGTTAGTAAAGGCGAATAACTTGAAACAATATTACTTAAAATCGCTTGTTTATAAAAGGAGCTTTATAAAATATAAGACTTGTATTTTCTAAAATAGTTTGCGAAACTTTAAACTCTTTTAAGTTACTTAATCGAAAAAAAGTAGAATATAACATTATAATACTAGTGTTGAAGTTGAAACTTATAATAAACTAAAGCTTAATATATAGAAGCAAAGTTATTATATTTTGCTTTGATAAAGTAGACTTAAGTTGTATTGATTTAGTCAAATTAATGTCTTCTATAATGTCTTGATTATAAACAAAAGATTTAACAATTATTTTGATTATATAAAAGAAGTTGTAAGTTATAAAATATTAGATATTCTTTATACTATATATTACAACAATATTAGAAGCGACAACAAATAAAAATATTGTTTTATTGCTTTAATGTTAAATTTTAAGCAAAGAAGTATTAATATAATACTTGCGACAAATAAAGACGTAGATATATTGTTATCTCTAGTTGTATATTCGAAAATAGTCGTCTAATATCGAAGATAATTTGCGCGACTTTAAAACTCTACAATAGATAAAAATACTACAAAAACAATCGATTAAACATATTTGTCTCTTTTTCGACTTTACGTATAGATGTACTTAAAAATTTTGTATCTTTTAAATGTTCTTTTCTAGCTAAGTGTCTCTTCTTTTTCGCTTTCTATTTCTTTTTATTGTTGATTTGTCTATTTTTTTATGTTTGTCTTTAACAATATGCAAGTTGTCTACGTTTTCTTTTGTTGTATTGTTTGTATTTTTTATGCAATTAAATTGCATTATCTATTATTGTCGAAATTCCTTTCTCTTTGTTAACGTAAAATTATTTCAATTGTAAAGCAAAAAATTAATACAATATATTTTAAATTCGACAAATATTTTTTTCTTAACTTAATAAAGAGATTGCTTGTATTGCGATAATATTGTTGTTTTTAAACTAATTTACTTTGTTCGAAATTGCGCAATATATTATATAATTTGATTTTTGTCTTTATTTATTAGTTTAATAGTCGACTTGCTTCGAAACTCTAAAATTACTAAACTTGCAACAACAAAAAAATATTCTTGCTATAAGACTTCAATAAATATCTTTACAATTCTAGACAAAAATATATAGTTGTTGTCGAATCGAGTCTAGAAGATTTCGCAAAAATATTTTAATTTAATTTCTTAATTGTCGTTTTTGTTTCAAAAAAGCTCTTAAAAATTAAGAAGAAAATTCTAGTCGCTTATATTCGAATAAGTTATTTTCTTAAAAGTAAGCGAATTCTTTTATCTCTAACTAATGATTTTCGACAACAAAAAAGCCTAACATATAAAGAAGTATTACTTAAGAGAAACAATTGTCTTAACATCTCTTATTTAGATAATAGTGTCTAACACTTTATTTACGTAAAAGTGTCTTATATCTCTTGTATATAACAATGTTTTATACTTCTTTTACGTAATAATATCTTATATCGCATTTATGTAGTTAAAATTCTAAATTTCTAATCTTAATTTTTCTTATTTGTGCAATCTTCGCAAGCATATATGTAACACACTTGCTACTACTAAATTAAGAATCAATTGTTAGCTCAATTTTGTCAATAGCTTCTAGAAAGCGTTTAACAAAAGCAAATCTTATTTTTTTGCTTAAAGAATTATTATATTTTCTTTAAGATATTATCTTCAATATTTTGACAACCTACTACAAAGAGAACATCTTCGCAATACTTTTGTAATTCGAATTTGCGCTAAGATTGTAAAAGTTTGTATTTGTCGATAAAACTATTCTTTGCAACAAAAGCTTTTTTTAAGATATAATCTTTACTAAACGCTATTCAATAATCGAACAAACAATAGAAGAAAAACTAGAGTTTTTATTGTTCGAAATCAAAAGTAAACTTTCTTAAAAAGCGAAAAATCAAATCTACAACATTATTGTACGTTAACAAAAGAACGTAGTATTTTATATTGACATTTGTATTGTTAATACAATATAAGTCGACTTAATATTTAATTTGTATTAGTAGTTTTCAAATTCGAATTTAAAAAATCTAGAGAACAAATTAACAATAAATACAACAAACAAGCAAGTTAATGTTAACGTTCCTCAAAAAACAACTTTCGATTCTTCGATCTACAAACTTAACTCTTGTATAACGTTAATTTGTATATCGATTAAACTTCTTCTTAAAACTATATATCGAATACGTTGTTGCGTTTAAGAATTAATTTTTTATGTTAATTTCTAAACGCAAGTATTATTTCTATACTAGAAGTTTGTAACAATACAATTTATTATATATTTAATTTCTCGAAAGTTTTCGCAATAATTTATTGCGTACAAGACAATTTTAAAGATATATAAAGCTATAAAGACGCAATCTAAATCAATTTTTATATTATTTAATTTTGTAAATTTACAATCGCAATTGATCAATTTCAAGTTTATTATTATTTTATCAAAGCGCACAAAAGATTCTAACGCAACTCTAATATCTATTAGTTAACAATTGTTCGAAAATCGTCGATTAAATTAACATTTTGTGCAATACAAAATAGATAATAAGTCTCGAACGCAATTTACAAAGCTATTAAAGATTGCGATAACTTGAAAAGAAAACAATTAACAACAATAGTATTTCTTAGCTTTTAATAAATACGTAATTCGACAAATTTAAAAGCATTACTTATTGTTAACTCGTTTAGATTTGATTTTCTCTTTTATCAATTTAATTTCTTTAACTTTCTAAATTCGCGTAAATTATTGTCTATATAATTTTACTTCTTGCTTAAGCGTAAACTCCTAAACAAGTTCTACAAAACTCTTAATATCGAGTTCGACTTTAAAGCGTATCTAAACTTCTTCTCTTTTTGAATTTTTATAAATAAGAAAGAGCAATAAATACAAAGAGTATAAAATATTATTTAGCAAATTTCGCAATCTTATTAATCGATATTACGCCCTATACGCTATTAAAGTATGTCCGTCGTTGAACAAATATTTAACGTATCAATTTTACAATCTTTATTATCTTCGAAAGTAATCGTAAATAATTAAATTCTATATATATAAATTATAGTTTGTTGTTATCGACAATTCTATTACAAAATTATAAATTATTGTATTTGTGTGTAAATATCTAATTCTATAATTACAACAACTATTATTAATTGTTTTCTCTTTAGTTGATCTAGTTTTGTTGTCTTTCTTAATATTAAATACTTAAAGAGAGACTTCGAATTTCTTTATTACAAGTAATTAAAAGAAAAGCAATATAACTATCTTAAACACAAAATATTATCTATAATTATTAACAATTTGTCGACGTACACAAATATTGTTCTTGTTTACTATTATATCAAAGATCTTTAATACAATTTCTATAATTTAAACTTGACAAAGATTTAATTTCGCAAATTAAACTTTTGCTTTAATTATTGTTTAATTATCTAGAATCTATAGAGTTTCGACAAATCTTATTAAATTTGTTTATTAATTGTTATTCTTATCGAAGATATCAATTTAATAAATTCTTAAAGAATCTTGTTTCAACGCAATTTAAAGACAAGTTATAATTCAAAATAAAGCGATTGTACATTCTTGATATCGAAGATGTTAAACATTGATCTATTAGTTGCAAATTATGCTATTGATTATCAAGAATCGTTAGACTATAATAGAGATAACGATAATTAAAGCCAAATTTGAAAGTTCTTTAAATTCTTTACACAATTGTTGTTACAATTACGACTAGAATATCTCTTAGACATAGGCAAGTAAAGAGATTATATCTTATACAAATATTCGATATAAAAGATTTATCAACGTTTTGTTAAAGACTATATGTAATATTAGAGAAGCATTCTTTTATGTTATAGATGCAAGTAACTTAGATTTTTGAATGCGAACATCGTATTACGATAGTAAATCATGCTACGTTTTCAAGACTTGTCAAGTCTACTGTGAGAGTTCACAACTGGGATAAAAAGTATCTCGCAAACTTGGATTTGTACCTTCACCTTAAGTACAGGCGTGACGGCGAAGCTGCCTATTCAAGGCCCTCTTCCACAGTAACAGAACCTCCTGACCAACATGAGCATCAGTATGTTCTCACTTTTGTACGCGGCCATGCCGTCTGCTGATACTCTGCAGCACAGTACGAGCTTCTCTCGCCACCTAGCGATGCAATTTCTTCCCTCCAGTTCGCGCCCGCCTCTCTCCGCCTGCTCGTAGCTTCGTGGGACAAAAGCATCTATCTCTACGATACGACTGAGGCTGGTGGACGCCTACTGCAAACATACGCGCATCGAGCGCCTGTGCTCGCAGTAAGCTTTGGTGAAGATGACCAGGAAGCCTTCACCGCGGGCTTGGACTGGGACGTACGGCGGTAAGCATTATTCTACCCTTGCCTTTCTCTCGATCCCTAGCTGACAGGTACTCGTACGCAGACTTGACCTTTCGACGGGCACGCAGACCGTCCTCTCTACACATACCGCGCCTGTGAAGTCACTCTCCTACACATCCACTCACTCTCTTCTTATCTCCGCCTCCTGGGACTCAACACTGCACGTCCATCACCCCACTAACCTGTCTCGTCCTGTGTCTACGATCTCTCTTCCATCAAAGCCATTCTCGCTCTCGCTCTCCCCAACCAAGCTCGTTGTCGCCATGGCTTCGCGCGCCCTCCATATCTACGACCTTTCTGCGCTGGCAACTGATTCTGTCGTGCCAGCTCAAGAAATCACCTCACAGTATCTGCAGCTTACCACCGAGCCATGGCAGCGAAGAGAGAGCTCTCTAAAGTTTATGACCCGCGCTGTTGCTTGCATGCCCAATGATGCCGGGTACGCCAGTTCCAGCATCGAAGGCCGTGTAGCCGTAGAGTGGTTCGACCCCTCAGAGACCTCCCAAGCGCGGAAATATGCTTTCAAGTGTCATCGTCAACCTTCTCCTGAGGGCGTCGATGTCGTGTACCCAGTCAACGCGCTAGCGTTCCACCCGGTACACGGGACGTTTGCGTCTGGGGGAGGGGACGGTTTCGTGGCCCTGTGGGATGGGGTGGCAAAGAGGAGGATTAGACAATATCAGCGGTATGCGGCAAGTGTGGCAGCACTGAGCTTCAGTGGCAATGGTAGGTTCTTGGCGGTGGGGATAAGTCCCGGCTTTGAAGATGGAAAAGAAGGAGAAGGAGAGGGGGTCGTGAAGGTGTTTATCAGGGAACTAGGGGAAAATGAAGCGAAAGGAAAAGGACCAAAATAAGTTGCTATAAGGCATGAGGTCGATCTCACCGCCAAATGACAAATCTGGAAGAAAGCGCTGCCTCAGCAATCGGTTCGTCTTCAGCACAAATTACTGATGTGCATTACTTATTTCCAAGATGCACTCTTTGCTAAGCGATGGATCCAGCAAGAAATGCCTAAAGCACCTTGTCGGGCGCATGCAGGGTATCGATCATGCGCACCGGCTAGCCTCCTGAAGTCTTGGTCGCAACAAGCTCGGACACTGAGCCCTCCCTCTTTTCAGTGGGGTGCCCATGTTTTGTCATGACATACGCGAAGTACTCGAAGGTCCCTGGACCATTTTCCAGGTGCTCCACGACCACATCCCACGCTTCCTCGCGCAGCAGCTGAGGCTTCACGAAATGAGGCTGTCGGAAGGTGATGTAGAGCCATTTCCCCGATACTTTGAGTATTCGGGCAACCTCATCGACATACTTTCGAACATTCTCTTGAACCTCATCAGGAGGGTCCCATTGCGAGCCGTACAGCATTGCGTCCAAAGTTCCCTGTGATCGTTAGCATTTGAACTTTTGCAGAAAAATTGGAAACTTGCTTTGTCGATGGCAATGTCGAAGGAACAGTCTTCGAGTTTGAGATTGCGCACATCGTCAACACGCCAGTCAAGATCCGGACGCTTGATCTGCATTTGCTCGATGACAACCTCGGAAAAGTCCACAGATAGCTGTTTGGTGTATTTCAGACTGAACAGATCTGCCGTCAAGGTCTTGTGTAGGAATAGAAATAAGCCTTCGCCCAAAGACGCCCACATCAGAACCGTAGATTGCCGACGCGGTTCATGCTCTTACACTGTCTCCACAACCAAGGTGGAGTATCCGAGGCTGTGCGCTGGGTCGTGGAAGCGTCTTTTCCAGAAACGGACGCAGCTTCTCGAAGGTCCGGAACCATTCGTGTGTTCCGCCATCGACTTCCGATCCGGTCTCATAGCGCTTGTTCCAGTAATCCGGGAAACCCAGCTCTTGGAGTGCCCTGTCGCCCATAAAGGTTGGGATGGAAGATATAAGATTAACGTAGAGATGAGACGAAGCCCACAAGAGGTGGTGCACCGAAACGTACAGCGTCCTCGAGTTACTATATCTCTGTAGCGCAACGCCTGCGATCTCGCCTTCCCTCGATAACGAAAATGGAAACCCCCTTTGGTAGGTGGCGTGGTGCGTCTCTGTACTCGTACAGTAGTTGGTGGGCACCACCAATCAGCACGACGCTGCTATTGGCGCCAAGTACATTGTGAGGGTTCCAGCAGCTGCGTGGAACCGGAAGCGCTAACAGCGGCAAGTCCGAGCGAGCCAATGGTCCTTCCAGCCGTGGCACAGGTTGCGAAACTGCAGCTGTTTGTGAAACTCTGCCCTCATGTTGCCCCCAAACCTGCACGCTGCTACAATGTAATGGTGTCCGCTTTCCTCGGACTCCCCTCGAGAACTTAGTGGACCCTGGCAGCTTCACCCACGAGTTTCTTCCGTTTTCTGACTGCCGGCGCTAGTCCTTGACTGCTCAGGCCACGAATGTCATTCTCTCCCAACTACAACGACATCCGGGAGTGGCTCATTGCATGAGCATGAGCGCCTACTTAAATAGCGACCTCGACTACGTGTAGCTATTCGCACGGTCATCATCTTTCCTTGGATGTTAGACTACATACTATAAACATATTTTCTATTCGGAGGCTTTCAATTCCTTCTTTTCTTTCCGGGCTTCAGCTGCTCTCTCGTCGTCGGCTCTTCCTCTTTTCTCTCCTTTCCCACCTATGATACCCTCGTAAGGTCTCTAGATTTCTCCAATCATATGTCCCCTATCCGATTTATCGTATCGTCCAAGACCTGTGCTTCTGAGCCCGTATACCCAAGCCTACTATTGCCCATGGGTTGTCTCTGCTTCAGATGGCGTCGTGCGCATGACCTTAGACCATCTGAGGTACGTATTTCTGGACGTCCGTCTCACCTGAGCTGACGATACCAAGACGCCCCTTACATCTCAGTCCATATCGTCCAGCACCGAAAGAGATAAGCATCGAAAACCGGCATTGGCCCTGCACATATCGCCAAGCGATGACGGGATCCCCGGCTCGAATGACGCTCAACCGCACAACCCCGACAGCCCATGGGTGTCCTCTCCGAAGCTGGGTTTGACGCTTTTGACGCCCCGGGGAGCGAATATCGAACGTTCGGAAGAATGCAGTGTCGATGTAATTGCTATCCACGGGCTCAATGGGGACCCGCGTGATACCTGGACATACAAAATGCCTGGAAGAGAGATATTTTGGCTACAAGACTTCCTTCCCAAGGCAGTACCTGGTGCCAGAATTTATACTTATGGCTACGACGCGAAGCTATGCTTCAGCAACTCAACTGGTGATATTAGCACTTATGCAAAAGGACTACTTGACTATATAGATATGGAACGCGAATCACTAGCGGTACGTTCTGAACGCACATTAATGTTCTTGAGCATTTACAGCTAGGCACCTAGCATCTCGGCTTTTTTATCGTTCTGTATCTGGCAAAGATACAAGCTTCACTTGCATTGGCAACCCTCTCGTTTTCGACGTCCAAAGCAAGGGTCGTTTGTGCTGATTAAGTGCAGCAAAAGTCACGGCCCATCATATTCATCTGCCATAGCATGGGAGGCTTGGTTTGCAAGAAGGTTCTTTGTGCATCTTCATCTAGTTTCTGCGTAATATCATCGCTAATGAGCGCACAGGCCTTGGTCATTGCCAATGAGAAAAAATGCTACCACTCCATTCTAAACTCTACTAAAGCAATATTCTTCTTCGGGACACCGCATCAAGGCTCACATCTTGCGGACACGATCCTACGTGCATCGTTCCTTCTTAGTCTTCCGACGACAAATGCAGTCCAAGTAATTGTTGGGAAAGGCAAACCATTAAGACGTGAACTAGTTGAAGAATTGAGTCCAGAATCAAAATCGCTAGACGAGCTTTGTTCGGCGTTCGTGGAACGAGCTCATGATATTCCCTGTATAATCAGTTTTTGTGAGGTCAACAAGATCCGTGGCCAATTAGTGAGTAGTCCCCCTTGTCGCGGGGTTACGAGGCTTTCGAGGACTCCAGTTCAGTGTCTTTAGTCCAGCATCCGCTTGCGACTATGGGGGAAATCTATTTTCTAATTAAACCGTTGATGCAGATTGTGTCCAAAAGAACGGCTACCATTGGTGTCGTGAACGAGAACGTCATACCACTAGACGGGAAAGACCACCGACAGATCTGCCGTATAAAGAATGAACACGAGGCGGCCTATCAGAAGATCGTTCAACAGTGTCGGAGCATAGGCACTGGTAGCGTCGGCCGTTCAAGAGGTTAGTCACTGTAGGGAATCTTTCCGACACGCACCTTACAACCTCACAGTACTGAGTGATGACGAACAGAAATGCCTGGACTCACTGGAAGTACATGAAGAAGACGAAGAGCCACCAAGAACTAGACCATCTCCAGCGGAAGGCACATGCGAGTGGATTCTGGCTATCCAGCAATTCAATACTTGGCGCAAGGGTCTTTTGCCTCTGCTGTGGATTTCTGGCGAGTATGGCTCCGGGAAGACAACGATGATTTCGTTCCTTAGACATCGACTAATGGTCTCGAATGACGCTATTGATATAAAGGAAACCAAGAAGAGGTTGACTATATGCAGCTATTTTTGTGTTAGTGGGAACGGAGGCCTGACGAGCGGCGCAGCGCTTTTACAGGGCCTTCTACTCGACATTGTCTCTCAGCGACATGACCTGATACACCATCTGCTCAGTAACTTGGGACATTCCCCGCCATGGTTATACAAAGATCTTTGGCGAGTATTCCAGGCTATTCTGGACGATCCACGCTCCAGCGGGGTCTACGTGATGATTGATGCAATAGACGAGTGTGACGTGCAATCCAGAACGGCTTTCCTGCGAGACCTGACCATTTACCTCGAGCAGAGATCTTGCTCCAGTAGCATCCACGTCAACTTCGTTGTGTCAAGCAGGTTGTTTAAGTACAAAATCTTAGCAAAGCATCCGGCCCTGACATCTGCTATGATGCTTGACGAGGACGCGGTGCTGCAGAAGTATATACGAAATGACATCCGCCGATATGTTCTGGATGGATTGATTGACTTAGTGGATGATGGTCGGCTGTTCTCGGACGATGCCTCTGAAACGTCACTCAAGCTCGAATCGCTAGCAGATACTGTTGCGACCAGATCGGCAGGCTCGTTCTTATGGGCGTCCCTCGTCCTCCAGGAAGTGCAGAAAAGGTCATATATCAGGCACGGAGACCTCGAAACATTCATTGCCGAGTGCCCTCCTGATCTTAATGGCGTATACTATAAATCTCTCATGGAGGTCCATTATCTGAGCCGGGAGGCTGCTGTGAAATCACTTCGTATTCTGCTGGCCGCCAAACGACCGTTGAAGCTGGCAGAGTTCAAAACTGCTTTTGTTCTTAAAGAACGTGATCACACATTACGGACTTTGGAAGAGGCGGTAGAGAAGGAGCAAGGAACGATACCGTGGCTCCAAGACTGTCTTGGCATCATGGTGCGCATTGATGGGTCGACGATCGCTCTCCGTCATGAATCCGTGAGAGCTTTCCTCCTGGGCGGACTCGCGGTGCCGCGAGACACGGAACAACAGCGATCTCTCAAGCACAATACCGATGTTCAAAAGGCGTTCAGCATGTCTATGCAAGATGCTGAAAGTACTCTCGCAGCATGTTGCATCTATTATCTACAGGCATGGGAATTCAATCAGAAGAAACGCGCCGGAGAGCACGATGTAGAGCTTTGGGATGATTCCGGCCTCGGGGCTATATCTATATCGCCAACAGAAAAGCCAACAAACAACCCAAGCAGCACTCCGGAATCGGCCGGTCCAAATCCTCTTGAAGCCTACCATACTGAAACTGGGCCGTCGGCGCCATTCTTGGATTATGCAGCATCAAATTGGGGATGTCATTATGCATCAGCTGATGCTGCCGGCGAATCGTTGACTGATGCCGTCCTGAAACTGTCCACGGTACCGAACCTTCTCCGGAATTGGTCTGAACGATACAAACGACTGTACTGGGGTTACAACGATCTCCCCGAGTCTCTCAACGCTCTCATCGTGGCTGCTTACTTCGGACAAACCTTCATGGCCAGGAGGCTCATATCGAATGATGAATATCAGTCAAGCTGGTCGTTGGCATTGACATGGGCCGCTCGTATGGGTCATGCCTCTATAGTGAAGCTCCTTATCGAGTATGGAACTCCCTGCGTGGGGGCGCTGCTGGACGGCCGAACGGCGTTTAGCTGGGCGGCAGTTGGCGGGTTCGTCGAGATCGTCGATACGCTTCTCCAGTATGATCAGGACCTGATAAACGAGCAAGATGCTAATGGACGTTGCCCTCTGGTTTTGGCCGCACAATACCAGCATCCAGAGATTGTGGACCGGCTTCTCGCCTCGTCGGAGATCCTTGTTAACTTAGAGAGCAGAGAGGGAACAACAGCCTTTCATTGTACCATCGGTGGCTCTAATCCTTCGGTGAGGGAAATGGAGATCTTCTACAAGCTACTCCACGATGATCGTACAGATATCACACCACGTGACAGGCAAGGCCGGAGCTGTCTCTCTTACCTTGCCGAAAACGGCGCCACAGAAGCCATCCAAGCTTTGGCGAAGTGCGAGGAGCGACAAGCCGCTGTGCTGCAACTCCTGGATGATGAAGGTGACAACAACGGCGTCTCACCCCTTAGCCATGCCACCATCAGGGGCCACGCCCCAACCGTCCGGCTCCTATACGGAACTCACAAAATCGACCGCCAGCTTGAGAGCGTTGATAACCTCGACGGAGCCAACGTCTTCGATCTCGCGGCTAAGAACGGACGGGTGGACATTATTAAATATCTCGGCAAAGTATATCCTCAAGGCTTGAATAGTCGCGACGCAACAGGCCGGACGCCGCTCTCCACGGCCATGTGGGGGACGAACGACGACGTATTACGCGCATTGCTCGATTGCGGCGCCGACGTCGATCTCCCGGACTTTAACGGGCGGACACCGGTCTCGCATGGGGTTTGGAATGTCGGGTTTGTGAGGGTGCTGGTTGGGGAGTATGGTGCTGATATCAACAAGGACGATGATGCGGGTCATACGCCGCTGTGGTATGCGAGGGATAAGGATGAGACGTTCCAGCAGCCGTTGAGGGAGCTGGGGTGCTCGAATGTAAATATCACGAGGCCAGTTGCTTTTCTCTGATGCGGAATCAGTTGCAGGAGTTGGGCGCTCGAATGGGAATCTGTGAGATGATGGGGCTAGTTGCTAGTCTCTGATGTGGAATACATGTCCTACACAGCCTCAACCGTCCTTCATACTCGCACGCAATCATCCCTCGTCTTCAATTCGAAGAGGACTTTCCCCCTTCATCAAGCCCAAGAATGACTTCAATAACACAGATCACACAGAACAGAAAAGCACTCCCATAACCATCCCGCACCCTGTAAAGAGACTCCAACAACCAACAGGCCGACGCAATCCCGTACTGCCCTCGGAAACACAATGGGCGATCTCTCTCCATTTACTAGGAAAAGCCACCGAATCTATAGTACCTCCTTACCGCCTCCCTCTGATCCTACCGTCTGCCTTCAAATCTCGTCGTGGTCGTCTACCTGGTGTGCAAGACGCACATATATCCTTGACAGAGACTATCTGGCGATCTGATGCCTGCTTGCTAAGCTCTCGGTCCCTCGCGTAAAAACCGTCGTTTTGCGCGATCGGTTCGGAGCTCAAACAGAAACCTTGGCTCGAGAAGATATGGTTCAGGTTTGCGAACTTGTTGAGAGTACAGATGAGATGGTACAGCAGATTTGGTAAGATACGGGTGACGCTGTGTGTACCTCCTATGTACGGGGGACGTTATAGGATCTCGAGACGACGAGATAGTACGTCGATATTGGTAGCGATCGCGATTTAAGCCACGTATCTCCTTGATGGCATTGGTGATTAGGATGATACGTCATTGCGTTGGTCTGCTGGTCATTGTAGTATTCAAAACAGTGCAGGATGGTTGTGGAAGTTTTTTTGTGCATAAAGAATCGTTTGATCCGATCCCCACACTTCTTAAATCGCTCTCTCACCCACAATGAAACTAGATTTCCCACCTTCCATGCACCTAACACCGCGCTTCAAGAAATGGAAAGAAGCTCTGAGAACAATGCTGATGGAACACTATGATTCAATACCGTCGAAGCGAACAATCCGGAGAGCAACAACACCCACCTCTCATAATTTCGTAGAGCCTGCGATTGGTATCTGAGATCAAAACGGAAGGTGGAGATCTAGCACTCAGGGAATAGGACTCACGGAGGATAACCACGGGTGCCCGTTCCAGGGGGCGTGCGGCCCATACGTATTGGCTTAGCAGTTCATAGCGGATCGTTGATGTTTGGAATGATAAGTAGCCGACTGGCTTGAGAGGCAAAATGTTGATGGATACTGGTTTGTATTTGGGGATTTACTAATGGAAAGTGAAGAGTAAAGGAATAGATTCGTGGATAGGGGGCACAATTAGCACCCTACCGGCGGCGGGATGGTGGTACTGATCTATTGGCCTCACGTGCAAGTGTCGAGGGAGGGGAAGAACGTATGGCGTTATCGATAGTGAGGAGCGATATCATCGACGAGCAGGTTGCGCGAAGAGCAAAGAAATGAATAAAGGGGCCGTCGCTGCTGGGGGCACAATGAGCAAGCTGTTGGCGGCAGGACAGCAGTACCTACCTATGGGCTTGACGTGAGAGATCAAGGAAGACCATATCTGACGAGCCAACGCTATGGCGTTATCCCTAGTAAGGAAAGATACCATCGTCGAGCAGATATTCGATGTGGGAATTGAGGTAATTCTGCACACCGAGCCGCTGTAGTCGTTGAGGAGATCGGAACTCCCGATATTCCACTGCCAGCGAGCTGTTAGCGAATGGCGGGGAAAGCTTCGGAGATCACTGCTATCTGCATACTGCATTCAATATTCTCGGACGAGGTAATCGTAACGATAGTTAAAATTGGGATCTTATAAGAGCATCGATATACGCCATTCTCGTGGTTGCAAGCTCGCTTCGGGAGACTGATGTTCATGCCGACGACGAGATCGTGGGAGTGGAATATCCATGTCTTGGGTATGAGGCTTGTGTCGATTGTCAAGAGACCCCATGTCTCCAAGTCGGGTCTCTGGGGGTTTCATGGGGCCTTGAGACCCAGCTATTTGCGTGGCTTTCGTGAATCATGTGATGGACGGCTGACGACCATGATAGTGCCAAGTCAATTGGTTGATGATCCAGCTGTGAGAGGCATATACGCATCTGCTCCTCTGAAAAGACGGTGCCGTCGTCTTGTGCTTCCAACCTATCGCCTGTAAAATTTTCCTGGCATCTGAAGCATCGAAGCTCGACGGAATTTTGGTCGCAAGATTTCAAGATAACAGCGGAAATCCCTAACGACTAAGCACCTCCGGCTTCAAAGTGATGTCTAGAGTATGGATCTCACCTCGCGGTTGTCGTGATTTGAACAGCAGACATCTGTTGGAAGTAAATTGTAAGATTTTGAAATGAGAGAAGAAGAGACAGCAGGGCTGCTATGCCACTTAGCAAATATCTACGCAAGAAGACTCCCTTGGACAGCTATACCTGCGACTGTCACACACCAAAGTAAGGAAAGCCAGAGAAGTTAACGTGACTCTTGTCACGTGAACACTCACAGTAAGGTATGCGCTCAGGTAAATGACCTGCATGTGCTTCGGTAAAAAGCCGCTCATGCTATGCCTACCAGAATACGATCCGTTGTCTACGCAACTCACCAAACCTTACGGTGTTTCCGCAAGCTTTCAATGGATCCAGGAAATATGAGGTGAAGACCTCACTATGATTTCTCTTTCAACGCCGCAGAGATTCAAGTAGGTCCAATCCATATACAAGATGCAATGAACGCCATGATCGACGCTCTCCACAAGGTTGTAGCCCGGCGAGACAGGGACCCTTTTTAGGCCCAGCTATGATCACCAGGGGCGTCGAACGGCAGATCCTCCTAGCCTGTGATGGCGTGACCCAGAATCTCAATATCGAAATGTTAGTAGCCTGAATCCTGTCATATTACGCGAGAGCTAAGACAGCCACCGAAATTGAAAATGTAGACTACTATTAGGAGATATCGATCACTGAGAATGGAGACCCAATTGGCAAGAGAAGACAATGGAGACCCAATTGGCAAGAGAAGACAATGGACAGTTACACAAAATAGTAGATGGGAGAAAATTGGTGGCGGGTCCTTTCATGAATTGGGTCCCGCAGCCGAAGTGTCAAAAGAGAATGAGGGAAGAAATGTTGCAACAATAACCGGCAGCCATGCAAGATCCGCGGTGACCAGTCATGCCCCACGAATAGAAAGAGCTTCTTTGCCACTTGATCAAGTTTTCCGTCGATGCGTCGGCTGCAACGTTGTTCTGCAGCCCCCTTCTGAGATTACAGGGTCACGAGGAAGGGGATGTGGCGTAGGATGCGAATGGCTCTCGGGGTCTGGTATCGAGGCAGCTCATGGTTGCATGCCTCCTGCAGCCTTGTCCAGGAACGTGTGTCAGGTACGGGCTGATTCGCTGGCGACACCGTGACATGATGAGTTCTCACTTAGAGCAGCCCGCTCATCGAGGAGACTCAAAAGGCGGCGTATCAAAGGTCAGGCCAATGTCTTTCGTAGTCTTCTTTTGGTGAGCGCCTGTCCAGTCATCTCAGCCTTGCATAGCTTGACCATCCTCAGCCTACCACTTTATCAGCTCGATTGGTTATCTCGATGAAGGTAGTAAACAAGTGTGTAATGCAGTATTCGGTATGTCTGCGCCTGCTTGACGTATATAGCGCTGCTGCCCTTCGCCCTCTCTCCGAGAATGTGCAGATCCAACCTTTCATCTTTGCACGCCACGCAATCTCTCATGTTCATGCCTTGTCCAGGGACGCGGGACGTTGATTCGTGGGGGTAACGATCCAGATGATCGGGTCCTCAGGCCTGCATGCAGCCCTCTTGGGTTGTCCAATTGACGTCAGTGACTGGTCCTCGGAGCCGGCTGACTGCATGAGATCCTGAACTTCTTCTCTAAAGTTTCTTAATTTTCCGACAGCCGCGGGCTAGTGAGGCTCTGCCAACGCTTCATGCTATTGTCTGGCAATACTGCGACTCGTTGTTCTACCAGAAATGAGCGTCTGATCTTGATCTCCCAATTGCTGAGCGCGATGACCCTCCATCGCTTCTTTCGACAGGTCGAATAACCACCCACCTTACCTGTTCCTGAACTTAGCTTACTCCTGACGGCACTCCAGAGATGATTTCCAATGTTGCTCTTTGTGGAGGACCGGGCGAGCTCACCCTGCAATCTCCATTTGGCACTGATATATTATGACGCATGTCTGGTACTTGTCGCGCCTATACAAAAGATCGTCTCCCCAGTGAGGTTACAAATCATTCAACATTGACGTTGGAACAATTTGACAGCATCGTTTTCGAGTCAAGTGACTTGTGGATACCCAGAATTTGACATTTGCTGGACACCAGGCTTCGCTCAACATAAGCATTATCACCCTTAACTGCAGCCAAGACTGGCTCTGCATCCACATTGGCACAAATGTCAACCCAACAAGAGAGCCGGAATAGATCAACTGAGAGCGTCATGGCGACACATGGCAGCTCCAGGGACGCCGACCTTCCAATTTCGAGCAAAGAAACCTGCCCGAAAGAGTCTCTCCATTCCGAGGCCACGGTTCTCGAAGACCTCTCAAACGCGTTCAGTGGAACGACCACCATTCAACCTACTTCCATGCCCTCGGCGCTGTCGCATGCTCTGTCTCCCAATAATCCCAGCGAGGCAGAAGAAGTCTCCATGAAGATCAATCAGGCGGAAGGTGAGGAACAAGGTCTGAGATCCATACATCATCTGACAGAATTATTAGACGTAATACGCGACTTCCACAAAGCCTTCCACCACCAGAATGGATCTGAAAAGCTGGAACCTAGATCTCTCACGGCGGAGCGCAACGTCGCCGAAAACAATTCAGACTCGAAGTAAGCTTGATGAGGTTCACTTGGCGAGAGCGAGGGCCGTCGAGGACTGTATGTTCAACGTACCTGATAGCCGTCAGCTCGTGCTAAGGTCAGATGCCCGTAGGGGACGGTACACTTGAGAGTTCTTTCCGTCTGTGGCCTTGGGGTCAAAGCTCGACTATCTCCCAACGGTTGCAAATACTCTGGTTCAAGGCTTCTATGTGTTGCAGGTCTTACGCCATCCCCAATGGTCGCCGTTCCAGAGGGAGGTGGCAAATGTCTTGATCCATGATGTTGACTGGGACAGTCGGCAGAAATGACTTATAGGCTCCGTGTACGCACAGCTGGATCTGATTTACTTGTCAAGACCTCTCGCCTTGATATACCTTGCTATCTGTTCCTTGACGCTCTTTTCGGTGTAAAGCTCCCAGACCTCATACAGAGAGATAATCTCCTGCGTGCATTCCATCACTGCTGTGATGTCAACTTCTCCTTCTGCTAGCCAGCTAACGAAATGTTGAACTTTGTTCGACGTCACAGTTGACGTTCCCGTTCCAGAATTTGTGAAGTCCTTGAACTGTTGCGACGTGTTTGCTTGTGTATTGGAAGCAGTTGCTGCCGCTTGCACACCACCCTGGGTTGGTTTCAAGGTTAAGGCAAGGAATATAGCTGTCACAGCGATGACGTGAGGTGGGTACAAAAGGGGTAAATCAGTGAGGTAGTGATCGTTCACCACAGACCATGCAAGTGCAACATCGTCCTGGGACATACTGAGGGTTCCTTTTAGCTCTTCGAGAGTGCGATAGGGATGGTGGACGATCAGCTGCGAGTTCATCTCCGAGATCAGGTAAAACTCGAATTCGCCGAGCTTCGAGACATCCGGGATCATCAGATCTTACCAGTCGTCAGCCCAGAATAGTACGAAAGATATCAATTAGCTTCGAACCTGACCAGATCGCGCGAGCTTCTCCAAGCACTATACGGATATGTTGCGGGCATTCTTCCATCTTGCAAGCCAGGTACAGCGCTGTCGCCATCACAATGTATGGGTTCGTTTGCCGTACCTGAACCTTGGTATAAAATCTCCGCATATATACTTGAGCTGTTGCAATCGCTTGTTGTCTGATCTGCATACGCTTTGCGAGCCTCGTTATCTCTGACATGCAGCTATGAGCACCATCTCGACCAAGCAAAGACAATAACATACGCTGATTGAAGAACAGACTCAGAAGACGCCTGTCGGGCAATGGGTACTGTTGAATGGTGTTTGCTTCGCTGCTCTCGAGTTCTTCCCTAATATCGGATAGTGTCTCTCGAGAGAAATGCCAATAGCGTCTTTGCGTTGAAGTCCAGTAATTGGCTGCCATGTTCTTCACAAGAGCGAGCTGATTCTAGGACGTTCAAGACGTTACAACAACCAAGGCCAACTGAGACATGAGCAGCCAATTTTGGAACCCAAAATACATCGACAGAAGGTCAGAGATGGCGACGTCAACGGGTGCAAGAGCAGCCTTTGTTACCAGGTGCATCAGGCATAACTACAGTCCCTGGCATTTGTGCTGCATTCGGCCGGTAACGAGTATTGGCTGACAAGAGCCTGGACATGACTGTTGTAGACAGGATTGTCCTGTTTCAGGACGTTTGACCATTGATAGAAAACTGGAGGAAAGTACAATTGGACTGACCTATCAACGTTGCGCCACACCCACCGCTACGCCTTGTCATAAGGCGTGAGCCGAGGTTTAACCACGATCAACACCCCACTGAAGACTAAAGTATGAAGATCAAGTATTGCAGTCACCATTACCAAAGTTTACAGCTCCTGCTTCAAGCCCTCGTGGTGTGCTTCTGAGCTTAATCGAGCATGGGGGCTCTTAAGTCTTAGCTCTTCAGGTTCGGTATCGCATAGCAATTATGGGTTTTACGAGATAGCAAACACGCTATCGCCATGGCGGGTGAAGACAAGGAGGAGCAGGACGCCCGGGTAGAAAATTTATGGCGGACTCTCGACACCCGTAAGGAAGGTCGCCTCGACGCCGACGGTCTAAGGAAAGGTTTGGAAAAGATCGATCACCGTAAGTATACGATCCTCATAACTTAGCAAAGGCTAATCACGGCATAGCCCTCAAGAACGCGGATGCTCTTCTACAGGATGTGCTGAAGGCGGTTGACAAGAATGGCGATGGGATCATCCAATATACCGGCATGCTTTGCGCGTCCACAATCGAAGCCTCCCAGGCTGACAATATGGGCCAGAATTTCGAACATTCGTCGAGCAGACTGAGAAGGAGCTATGGCGGCTCTTCCGGAGCATCGGTCGCGACCGCAACGGCCAATTGGACAAGGGAGAGCTCAAATCAGCATTTAGCGCCGCAGGCCTGTTCATACCAAGCGCTAAGCTGGATCAATTCTTCTCTGAGGTCGATACAAACCACGATGGGATGATAAGCTTCGAAGAGTGGAGGTACGTGAAGACATGATAACAGGAAGATGCCTCCCAATCCCAACTCACAAATGGTAGGAACTTTCTTCTTTTCCTACCTGCGAACGTTCCCAACCTCAAGGCGATCCTCTCGTACTACTCGTCCACGGTAACACTCAATGCGGAGGGCGATGTTCACGTATCACACGAAACCATCGAGAATATAGGTACTCGCAAATTTCTTAAGCCCCTGTTCGGATCTTTGTGGGCTCTGTATCCCAAGCCAGTCTCAAGAACCAAAGGGCTCGGAGAAGCTATCGCCTGCGAATGTCCCTACCTGCTCAGGCAGAATTTGGCAACGGAAAGCTCGTATCCTTGGGATCCAGGCCCTTCGCCGCAGACGCCTCCTTCGGCAGACCGTCAGCCAACTGCAACTGAGGAAGATATCGCCATACCGCACAAAGTCAAATTGCTGACCGATCTCTTACCTGAACCAGGCTACTTTGTCGCTGGTGGCGTCGCAGGCGTCGTCTCCAGAACAGTCACCGCTCCTCTCGATCGGCTTAAAGTATACCTTATCGCTCAAGTCGGCGTCAAGCATGAAGCCGTTCTAGCGGCAAAAGCAGGAGCCCCGGTTCAAGCCGCGAAGAAAGCAGCGCGACCCATAGTGGAAGCGACCAAGCAGCTATGGCGGATGGGGGGGATACGAAGCATGTTCGCCGGTAATGCTGCTCCACTGCTTCTCCACTGCATTCCATTTGCGCTGTGACTGACATTTCAAGGTAATGGACTCAATGTCGTCAAAGTCATGCCAGAATCGGCTATTAAGTTTGGCTCGTACGAGGTTTGACTTGTCGCTCTCGCAGTCATAACGTGTGAACTCATCTGTACTAGGGTGCAAAACGTGTTTTCGCCAGGCTAGAGGGCCATGATGATCCGAAAACCCTCAATCCATGGTCGCAATTCTTCGCCGCCGGCTTGGGTGGTCTTATATCTCAGTCCGTGTCATCAATCACATAATGTCCGGCTCATGCTAACCAACAAGCAGGTTTGCAATATACCCCCTGGACACTCTCAAATTGTAATCTCCCCCCGCCCTTGATTTCCTTCTCTACGCACCGACTAACCCCTCCCCAGCCGCATGCAATGCGAAACCGTCCAAGGCGGCCTCCACGGCAACCGCCTCATCACCGCCACCGCCCTCAAAATGTGGCGCACCACGGGAATCCGCTCCTTCTACCGCGGCCTGCCGATGGGCCTCGCCGGCATGTTTCCCTACTCCGCCATCGACCTCACCACCTTCGAATACAGCAAGCAAGGCCTCGTCGCGCGCAACGCCCGCCTCCTCCACACCTCCCCCTCCGACCCCTCCGCCGCGACCTCGAACTTCGCAACCGCGACCATCGGCGCCTTCAGCGGTGCTTTAGGCGCGAGTGTCGTCTACCCGCTTAATTTGCTACGGACACGCTTGCAGAGCCAGGGCACGGCGATCCACCCGCCGACGTACACGGGGATCGTGGACGTGTGCGTGAAGACGGTGAGGGGGGAGGGGTGGAGGGGCTTGTTCAAGGGGATTACGCCGAATCTGCTGAAGGTGGTGCCGGCGGTTAGTATCACGTATGTTGTATACGACAATACCAAGAGGCTGCTACATTTACAATGACCCCCCTCTGGTATATGGGGGAATCAGGGCGTTTGGATGGGGCATGGCGTGGGGGTTTCCGGCTGCATATACCCCTTGATGATAGCTACGGGCCATGTTCACGATGGCAATCATAGTTATAGCGGCATCCAACGAAGCCATTTTCATATACGATGTTGCAAGCATAAGGTACAACGAGATGACTTGTTCACGCATTCTCGTGAGGATCTGGAGGCCCATTCAGGCACGGTACGATTCCCGAGGGAAAAGGTGGGCCTTGAACTCCTCATGACTTTTAAACGTATTGACGGGATGACGAGGGGCTGATCGACCAACGAGGCCTTCACTGCCAAGGAGGCAAAGAGCTGAAGTGTATCGTGAGAGGGACCTTGTCAGAAAGAGTACAACAATTAGGACCAATGCATCAGATGGTCGTTGCTGAGGTCTTCTAGCCAACAGTATAATATGTCATGAAAACCAGCTCCGCATCTAGGCTTCGGGTAACTGGGTCTTGGATTGATGTGTACTCGGAAAGAAAACCAAACATGTACAAGGGACACATTAGAGGAGGCAACAGAGATGGCTTCATTAACATATCTCCCCAGCGTTCATGTCAGGGTAAGCCAGCACCTCGAATCAAGTCCGTCACTGGTAATACCCCCCACTGTATCCCTGAGGCGGATACCCACCCTGCGGTGGCGGAGGCGGACCGCCATAGCCCTGTCCCGGCGCATTCGGATCATACCCATACGGCGGCTGGCCTCCATACCCCTGAGGTGGGAACCCTCCCTGCGGCGCGCCCTGATAAGCAGGAGGCTGCCCATAACCCCCCTGCTGCATTGGCGGCGCACTCCCATACGGCACCGGTCCCTGGCTCTGCGCATACGGATCGTGCTGGTACTGTTGTGGTGCGCCTTGCTCGTACGCCACTGCCGGCCCCGTGGGCGTGCGCGTATTGTCGAAAGCGGTGTTGGTGCCGGGGAAGGCGCTGGGGATGGTCTCGCCATCGCCTCCTGCTTCTCTGCTCAATCCCGTCGCCTTGCCGAATTTCTCCCATGGCGCGTTGCTGCCGAAGACGCTCGACATGCCGGGAAGGCTGGGCATGCCGCTGCCGTGGCTGTGGGGTTGGGGTGAGGAGTCGAGGCCGATGTGGTTCTTGCCTGCGCGGACGCTTTCGGAGGAGAGGATAACATCTAGATTGGGGAGGTTACTCGGGCGGCTGTGCGCCCAGCGTTGGACTGTGTCGAACATGTTTCGGTGGAGTTCGCAGTTCTGATCCCGGATGGCCGGGTGGTGAAACACTCGGACGACGTCATTGAGGACTTCATGGATTGGGACACTGGGGTTCTGCCATGCGAAGATGATGCGTGGTGCAACGTATTGAAGGATTGTGGATGCGACTTGGCCGGCTGGTTCGTTGAGGATGTTGGAGAAGTGGTCCTTGGACAGCAGGCTGTGTGTTGGATCGGTGCAGTGAGGATCGGTCCAAGGCTCGTATTGGTGCTTGCCACTGGTGTCGATGACGGCTGAGCTGCCATTCTTGAGCTGCGCGGATACAGCATTGATGATAGGGCGGACGAAGGGCGCCAGAAGCGAAAGGACGAACATCGTCAAAGTCTCGGTGATCTTGTCGACGAGAGCTTCAAGGCCAGGAATCTTCTCAATCGTCGCGGAAATGGCTCTTACAACTTTGTCCCTGAACTCGAGGATCGGGTAGATCTTTCGCGCCGTCTCTTGGGGATCGAAGTTTTGACTTAATCCGGGGATGCCTGGGCCAGGAGGTCCGCCGGCTGCCCCTGGTGGTGCATCAAAGGATGGAGGTGCATTTGATGAGGCATCACGAGAGGCTTCGCGAGTGTTGGTCTGTTCTTGAGCCGCAGATTGAGCTTGAAGTTGTTCAGCCTGCTGAATGAGCCCGCCTGCACCAGGGACTTGGCCAAGGAGCCCTGTGATGGTCGATAGCTGACCGGAGCCGCCGAAGCCACGAGTGCCACCCGACTGCTTAGCCTGTGCTTGGGCATCACCCATAGCTTTTTCCATTTGCTCTACTTCCGATTGAGCAAAGTTGTCCTGAGCCTCTCCGAGAACTGTTATCCGTCAGCTGTGCTGTCCTGCTCGATAGCAGGCAACGACTGCAAGCAGCTCCTCTGGATAGACTTGCCAGAATGCAAGAAGTCCACCACACCGAACGTCCCAGTAACAAGCGGAAAAGTCTGATTGCCTCGCAAATTGATCTCAGTAGCGGAGCCAGTGTGCGGGAATACGTTTCTATATCCCATTTCCCGAAGAGCGAGCTCCGTGTAATTGGTATGGGCGCCGAAGTCTTCCAAACAGTGCAAGCCCTGCCCCAAGCATCTGAGCGCTTCGCAAAGATCGGCTTCTTTACCCTTTGTGTTACCTGCACCACTCGTATAGAGCCTACCGAAATGTATGCTTCGTGTGAAACTATGCTTAATGTACCCAGCACTCGTAGCAATTTCGAGGTTCTCATTGGCGATGTAATTCTTCATACCGGTGTTGGGGTCCACAGCAAGCTCGATGAATTGCACTGGAGGTCGCAATCGAGGGTCATATTTGCGAGCGTCGATATTGTCCGCGTAGTCCTTTGGGTTATCTATGTGCTCCTCCGGTCTGTAGGTGCCAAGACGCTCTTCCGTAACTTCGAATTCGGCTGTAGCATAACCGAAGGCGAGAAAAGAGAGAACCCAGACCAGGATTCGGATAGTCCCGGACTGTATTCCCTTGAGCGTTCCAACGTCCACGGCCTGTGAGTAGTCGCGCAACCAATTGCCAAAGTAGACTCGCTTAATCATCATCGAGGTCCATTTGTGACCTTTGATAAAGGCAACGGTCTTGAGCATGTCTTCAATGTCTCCATGACGCCAATTGTGCCCTTCGATCTTAGAAATCGAAACTGTTCGGCTTTAGCAAGCTAATTATAACGTCCAAAGCACAAAAACCTACCAATGTTGCCAGCTCCAAAGGCTACTGTGGGCGATGCATACAAAATGAGAAGCAGAAGGACGATGCACATGGACCCCGGGATAGATTGGCTCATCTTGTCTGCTCGCTTTCTTCAAGAAGAACAATGATTCAATATAGTGACCTTCTGAGGAGTGGCTCCTCAGTAGCACGAGGACTTTTCAAACTCAAGAAACAGAGTGAAAAATGTAGGACTCAGCTATCCCTGAGATACCGGATGTGGATATCTTCCTTCACCCTCTACTATGCGACAGGTCGAGAGACCGCATGACAGCTGACCAGGTGGGCTGTGAATCCATCCGCCGTCAATGTATTACACATCGATCGTGAAGGGTTCTTGGCGCGTGGGCGCCTGGGCGCCAAAAGCGAGTATACTAGGGCTCAGCTGGATAACCCTAGAATGGTCATCTATGCAAAAGGGGGTCTCAAAGTGTCTCACTCCATTGCAAGGATCCATACAATAAGTAATGTTTCCCATTATACCAGGCACCGAAAGTCTCAAGACCGCCTGGCAGGTCTAGATGTCTATCTGGGGGATTAGAGGCTTGTTGCCACCGTGTTCCAGTACGCCATCTATGATCTCACGATTACAATGAGCCAGTAAGACATAAACTTGATACTCGTACTTGGAGGCAAAGCAAAAACGGCTTTCTTGACTCGGAATCCTCTGCCTTGTCACTGCGTGTGAAGTTGGCTTGCAGACGTTAGCGACCAAACTCAGGCACAGCAGAGTGGCATTAGCATAGTAGCAAATCCATGCAAGTATTAAGAATTATCGACTACAAGTAGATGTACACCGTCCCTTGTGCTCAACGCAGGAGCCTCGGATTGGAGAGCGGCCCCAGATCTTCGTTGCCAGCCGCCTAGTTGGCCACAATATCTCTCTTCTAGCCCGGTTCATCCATTGTTCACATAACTTGGTACAAGAGATCAATACGCTGCCATGGCCGTAAAGGCCTCAAATATTGCGCCTCGCTGATGCTGATGCTGATGCTCGCTCAATATCCCTTCACGTCAGTAAAGGCACGCAATGCTGCTCCGAAGATTCGGGAGGAAAGGAAGTAAATTCATCTATGCGTCTATCAACATGAAACGGTTGCGGGGTTGGGAGCTATGAAGCTAGGAATTAGGGATTATTGCTGGACTTGTGTCATAGTCTGGAGCTTCTCGCGCTCGACCTCGTTGAGAGTGTGGTACAATTCCTGAAAGCGTGGATCGCTGCCGACTGAGTGGAAGAAGCCGATGATGTATCTCTGGGTCTCGTCGTCCGAGGAGCGGTAATTCCAGCGTGATTCATCCAGGACGCCCATAAGGTCTGTTATCAATCATGTCAGTGTGCCTGGAATTATACGGCAGAATTGAGGGGCTTACCAGAGCGTGTTGATGGACTAGCCAGGTCGAGAATGTTAGATTCATCCTCCCACTCATCATCATCATCGTCGCTAGCGTGTCCATCGGTGCTGAACTTGGCACCTTTGAAGGTACTTCCAGTAGGTGAGGACGCCACCAACTCCTGAACGAGCACCTTGACAAGCTTCAAAGGAACAGTAATCGTGGAATATTGATCGGGCTCACGCTTGGATTGAGAGCGTGTCTTGATGCGGGTGCTGTTTTGCGCTACCAGGTCGCCTTGGACAGGAATGCTCGAAAGCCGCGCGTCTTGGAGGTTGTAGATATTAGTCAATGCAATGACACTCTGTCGGATTGCCTCATATCCTGAGAAGTTCACGCAGCTTTCTAGCCATTTCCGCATGACGACCTCGAGACCAGACCCACTATTTGGTTCTGGGACCTGCACTTGAGATAAGAAGTCTATGACTTCCTGAGCGTTTGTAAGACATAGTCGAGCGAAGACCATCACTAAGTTCTGGACAAAGTTGGCATGGGTGGCCGTACTTAAGCGGATAGCGACGATTTGGAGGAGTTGCATGAGGTAGGGCCCGAGCTTCTCGGCTCCTGCTCTCTCGACCAGCTCCACCGCGAGACCACCAACTTCTGCTGCTGAAGCATCTTCAATGCCAGGTCCAAGGAGACGGTCAATCACAAGCAGGATGATCTCAAGGCCACCTTTGCCGGTGTCTGTGTCCTGCCAGGCGAATATTTGCTCGGCATCATGAATGAGGAGATGCTTGATGGTCAATGTGGCTGACTGATGGATAGTGAAGTCGACGTTTGAAAAGAGCAAGCGGTATAACTTAGGCATGACGGTGGCAATGAAGCCTTGTGGTAGTGGTGTGGGGCCGTTCTCTGCAAGGCTTGCTAGTAACGTCACTGCCATGTCGCTGAGTGAAGCTTGCTCGGTCATGTCTGCCACGTCAAGTGCTCCTGTAAGTGTGGGCAACACCTTCGCACATAGGTGGGCGTAAGATTCCGGACCTAAGGCGGCCATGGCCGAGGTTATCGATTCGAATGCTTCACTCACCAACATCGAGGTCTGGAAGCTACTTGCTCCTTGAGAAGCCAAGGTAAAGAGGATATCAAGGGCAGGATGATCCAAGCATTCGCTTGGTGCTGCCATGATCGTGTCCCGAAGAGTCTCGACAAGTGTATCTAGGAGGTCCTCGCTCTCTTTCAAGTCTTCCAGGTCCAATTTCGATACAAATTTCGAGATGGCAGCTACGGTTCGCTTCTGGAAATCTGGGGCACGTGATGCTGGTAAAGCCTTCATGTACTCCTGCATCACGCGTATGCAAGATACCTTGACAACTTCCCATGGACTCTCGTCCAGCGTTGTTAGTGTCTGGTGGGCGAACTCAGGTATAAGGTCTATGAAATGATCCCCGGGGGCTGTGACAAGTGCTCCAGCTAGGATATAGCCTCGTGATGTAAGGAAGTGCTCGCCGGCGGCTAAGCTATGTCAGCGAAGTACACCGAAGGTAGAACAACTTCAAGGGATGGATGGGCCAAGACTTACGATCTTGCATCGATGCTCGAACATGATCAAGGAACATGCCAGCAGGTTCGCGGTCCATAACCCTATCATAGGTCCTGAATTCATCCAGCACCTGTTTGAGGATAAAGAGAGTTGCTTCTTGAATCTTGTGACTATCATATATTGGGTCAGTAAGGGTCGATGAAACGTTGAGTGTGCTCACCCATCGTTGCCTTGGGTTTGGACTCCACTTGCAAAAATTGACTTGCTAAAGCTTAGGAGACTCTGCACAACTGGAGTAGACCAGCTGCACAATTTCACGACGAAATTCGAGCATGCGCTACGCGTAGAGTAATTCGAAGTTTCTGCTGTTTCCTCGGCAAGGAAGATGTTGACATCGATTTCCCACATGCCCTCATCGTCAGTTGTGATCTGTGAATATCCCACTAAGATCGCCATCACTTGCGCGATCCATGTCCCGCTTTCTGAAGCACTTGTGGTCGATTCGAGTTGCGCGTCGAGTTCGCGCCGGACTGTTGCAGTGCCAAGCAAAGTCTGGATATAATCGATCTCCTCCATGACGAGGAAATCAAGAGTATATGGTAGCCTGTCCGCATCCTCCATACGGCCCTGTCGCTCGCCATCGATATACATCGCCACATACGGCTCCAGTTGCACCTGAAGGCCTTCCCAGACCGCACTGAAGAGGCTAAGGGTATGTGCGCTTAGGAGTTGTGGGAACAGGGTTTGTATCTTGTCGAGTGCCTAGGTATACTTTCAGCTCACACTTCCTAGTCCAGCGCCGCTTTTCTCACCTTTACTACCTGAGTCTTCAACGCGACAACCCCGCGCCAAGTATTAATGGACACGCCGCCCGACTCTTCCTCTTCCTCAGTGGGCATATTCGGCAGGGGCATCTTTAGCACATCCACGAAGAACGGTGTCCACGCGTCCGACGCCTCTTGCATGAATTGCTTGACGGAAGCCTTGTTTGTCTGATACACTAGCTCGATTGTGTCGAAGCAGGCGCGGAAAATTGACACAGCAAGAGCCCTCGAAGTCAATTTCTTCTCTCCATCGACCGATATGGCATACAGGCATTGGACCAGCTCCACAGCCGACGCAGAGAATTGCTCCTCATCAAAGCCATCTTCTACCAAATTACCCAGAACTACCAGCGTATTGTGAAGCTGGGACGGATCTGCCTGACGGACGAGCTGCAACAAGGTTGGAAGCAAACTTGGCCATGCCTCTGGGAAATCTGCGCTTGCGATCTTGCTGACCACATCGCTGGCTGCTCGAACGACTTTGCCCTCTCCACTGCTGCTCGTGGCCAGCGACAGTAACGACTGTCGAATTTGATCCTTTGTCGTGTCATTGATCGCGCTCTTTCCGTCAAATTCTTCTATCAATGGCGACCAGCTCTTGAGCACGAGTCGCTTCAGGCTAAAGAGGGCGGACTGACGTAAGTCTCGAGGAATGGAGGCGTGGGACGCTATGGAGATCAACGAGCTGGGAAATCCTTCGCTAGCGGATAGGTCAAACAGTTGGCGCTCTGCATCTTTGCGGACTGCAGCATCGGGGGCCAGCGTTGCAGAGAGCGCGGCAAGCACGCGGTCCTCCATCTTGTCTTCTTCGAGTTCAATTGCACGGCCGCCACGGCTCTCGCTCGGAACTGGATGTTGATCTTGACCTCAATCGATGTTGTGCGATACCAATTGGCTCCGGCTTGGATCTAGTGATATCGGCAGACGCGAATGAACGCGTTGTGGCTAGGACAGAGTATTTGGAAGCGCTTCCGGATAGCCTAGAGTATGTATCGGAATTAAGCCGGGGCTAGGATCCCAGAGTTGTTGGTGGTGACCTTCGTCTTGTAAACTAGACGTTCATTTGATCTGCTGGCATATTTCATCAGGTCAATCAACATCGTCAAGATGGCTACCAATAGCTATGACACACCTGTGCTTGACACTTACCATGCAGTGGTACTGGCTTTCAGTGACTTCTTGACCGTCGCGATTCACACCATCCTCTATGAAAGGGACATATACCCTCGGGAATCCTTCCTAAGTGCTCGCAAGTATAATTATCCTGTGAAGCAAAGTCGACATCCAAAGGTCTGCAAGTGGATTCTGGACGCTGTTGCAGCTGTTGAGGTGGAGATGCTGAAGGTAAGGGCAAACGCTCGATCACTAGGCACTTTTGTGATACCCTTTTTCCTTGAGCGGTGGTTCGGTCACATTTATCGCAGCTCTCGTTCAGTTCTGAATTTCTGTGTTGTTCAAAATGTGAACACTGAAACCCTGCTGTCGAGTGATCACTCCAGCGCCTTGATCTCAAGTGTCTTCAGAAGCGGCGAATGTCAAAGCATGGTTCGTGACACTCATATATCTCTTCACCGCGCCAATCACTGTCCTGCAGCTTATGTCATGTGTGACATCGAGACGTCGTTCATTCAGATCATAGTCCAATTGCCAAGATGCTGTGAAACCTCCGGTAACGAGGAGCTCGGTCAGTAGGGTATGTGACAAGCCAAGGGCGGCTCTGCGAAAGGTTACCTCCGCAGGCAGTCGCTTCACGATGGTGTACCATGAAAAAAACCTGGGGGAAGGGTGGGTGGTAAAAGCCATCCAGTGCAGCAGCAGACAAAATGTACAACAAATTTCTACTATAGTTGCGTAAGAGCTATGGCTTACTGTATCGTTGTCATTTCCGGTCCTCGTCAAAGCTTTCCGTCAGTCATTTCCGATAATGGTGTCACACAATCTGTCCTACCAACAAGCGCCACGCACGCAGTCAGCATCACGGCCATATCAACACCGAACTAAAACCTCCCAGTGCACCGTCGCCTCCACCTCCCTCATAATCCACTCCCCCGCCTCCACGCCACTCGAGCGCTACCTCTTCTCCACCACCTCCTTCCCGCGCATCCCTCCCTCCGACCACCTCACACCCTTCGCCCCAGAACCAGCCACCACCACCCCTCCAACAACCACCACCGCCCCAGCAGACCCCACCAAAGAAAAACGCTTCCACCCTCCACCCGCCTCCAACCTCCCAGAACAATTCCGCGCCACTCTCGCCCGCCTCAGCACCCTCCACAACGACCTCGCGCCCCTCCCTCGGGACTGCAGTTTCACGGTAGCGATCGAGTTGAGGGATGAGCAGGGGGTGGATGCGCCGATTGGGAACCCGCAGCCTTGGGTTGCTGCGGAGCCGGGGTTGCAGAGGGAACGGGAAGGAGGAGGAGATGACGTGGAGGGGAAAGAGGGGAGGAAGACGGGGAAGGACGTTGGCGGGGTGAAGACGACGCCGGTGAGGAGTCTGGAGGCGGGGGCTTTTGTCATGGAGGTGTGGGTTGAGGAGGGGAGGGGGAAATTTGAGGATGGAAAGGGAGAGGGGCAGGGGAGTGGTGGTGGAGAAGAGGGGGTCTAGATCGATATCGGTGTTGCAATCAAGATGTAGTCAGGGTATTGTGCATGCATATCTGTGCTAATCTAATCAAGCAAAAGTACCGAAAGCAAAATATAAAATCAGGGTATCATAATGTTTTGCAGACTTCAAAAACCCAGATCCATAGTCGCCATGGATGCAAGACGCCGACGCCAATGGTCTGCTGACCGCTTTCAAAACATCGTGACACAGTCGTATTTGCTACACTCAAACCCACCACCATTGCCAAGTTGAGGAAGTGATAATGCGAGCGTCAAGCAAGAACTGCCACCATCATGGGTTAATCTTTCTTGCCTCCGCCCGGAAGGCCCCCAAGCATGCCAAGAACCTGCAGTCTTGCCATCTGACCCCTGCCAGGGTATTGGAATTGCCCTTGCTGGGCCTGCGCCTGTGGCTGCTCAGGATCCTGTGTAGCAGGCATGTGAGGTTGTGGTGGCGGATAATTTGGTGCGTGCCGCCTCCTGGCTCCGAAGTTCCCGATAAGATAAGGAGGGACGCCAGCTTGCACAGGAGGCTGAGGTTTTGGCAAACCGTAATGATTAGGAACAGGCCATGCCCCAGGTATGGCAGGAGCGTATCCGGGTGGTGGTACAGCATAAGCATGCATGGGCTGCGGTTGCCAATTGCGAACGTAGTCGGGTAGAGGAGGTAGATAACCTCCCATGCCTGGCATATACCCTATTTGTCTTGCATGTTGAGCATGGGCGGGGCTAATGACTTCTTTCGCGAATTTGATTTTCAGGTCCTCCTCGCTGATGTTAGGGTTTTCATCGCGGATCTTCTTCATGGCTTTATCCCCGGCATCTTGGACACCTTTTTCTAGTCGGCTGTAACTGTCGTCTTGCAGAGGGCATTTCTTCCGAAAATGTTCTGGGAAGCCTTGAACTGCGCCTCCTGAGAAGTGGTCGTACTGGGAGTGTGAGATGTCTTTGCCACAATAATCACAGATGGTCTTCCCGCACTGGCATTTGAGTTTGTTGCATCCAGTGTCCTTAATGACGGGTCTCTGGCAGCCAGGGCATTTCTTGATCATTGCAGCAGTGCGGGCCTCTTCGATTGCATGTCGTTCGTCAAGTCCTTGCTCTGCCTTCGCCTCTGCGCATGACTTCGGTGCATGTGTCTCCCTGTCGCATCGCCGGCAGCTGATCTTTTCACACTCCGGGTTACCGCACCTGAACTCCCAGTCGACCTTGACGGGCGGGCAGATAGCTGCAAAGTCGCAAAACGGGCAATGCGAAAGCCCTTTCATGCCCGCCTTCTTGATTTCCTCTTGCTGTTGTAAGCGATCAAGAGTTTCGATGGTCTTCGAATCTAGCGCCTTTGCCCTCTGAGAGCGACTGTAGGTTGCAGTACAACCATCGATGTCGCAACATGTTAGCTCCCACTTCTGCTCCCCGATAGTGTTCGCAGCATAGCTCCGAAGACAGTCGAAGCAGGTGAAATGACAGATATTGATGTTGTCACAATGTACGATCTTGTAAGAGGGTATCTCATCGTCCAGGCATATACCACATGCCAGAACATCGTTTCGAGCTATGTAATCTTTATCCTTAGCTTTCTCGGCTGCCTCGTCAGTCTTTCGGGTTTGTCGCTTGTCTGCAGCCTCTTAGTATGATTGCCATACGAAAGAAATCGACACGAAGTAGCTGGACCCGCTGTCAATAATTACGTACCGTCTTCCTTTTTGCGCTCCCTCCTCGCTGCCGCAATTTCTCGCTTCAATTCTGCAATACCGTAGCCATTCGGATTATGTGCCATGTCATCTATCTGCTGGTTGAGCTCGACAGCTGTTGACAGGTGACTTTGTTTCCGTGGACGCTTCAGTCTTTGGTATGGCGGCTTCTTGGTGGCTCCCCACTCGCGGTCTGCAGATTCTAAACTCTGATATGTCTTGAAGAAATGCCACTCGTTCTCTGAGAACTTGATGGTGATGAACGGAACAGGGATATCGGGAAAATCATCCATAAGGACCTTTCTCCTGTGTCAAGGAATTGTCAGTGACTAGTCAATATTCGCCAATGTGTCAATACAGTGAAGTAGATCACTCATAGTCGCAAAAAAAAAGCACAAGGCGTGAGTCATACCAAGGACGAAAGGTGTTGTGAGACTTACGAGATCTTATAATAAGGGTGCATGTTCGGGCTCCCTATGCTAAAGCAATCCATAAACCCTTCGATTGCTCTTGCGCCTTCAGCGTTCCTGAGCTCGGCGAGCTCTTCTTGATCGCTGTCTCTGGACCTTTTTCGCTTCAGGTCATTCAGGCGGTCCTTCTCCTTCGGATACTTGCCCTTTTCCAGGATTTTCTCAATAAGATCATGTACCATTGGAAGTGAACTACCTGCGCGATTATGCTGCGTCTCAGTATCGTATATAGTCTTGACATGATCACGAGATATATCGGGGAATAGCTCGAGCACTTCCGAAAGACACCTTTCATAGCTCAGCGAAGCGGGAGGTCTGAGAGGGATTGATTGTGCAGCAGGACTGCTCATTCTCGGCCGCTGTGGAAGTTGCGCTGCGGATGCAGGAGGCCCAGAATGTTGTCCCATCCTTGGCAAAGGCGGATTCATGTAGTCTTCTTCGAAATCGAGGTACTCATCAAAGGGCCAAGGAGAGCCAGCGCGGACAGTTGGAGGGACGGCATTGTAAGTTAGTGGGTATTCATTGTTCAAACCGCCTGGCATATCGAAGACAGGGTCACCGGCCTGAAAATCTAATGGCCGTCCGATCGGGGTGCTCGATCCGTCACTATCGGTCTCGAGGTCGATGATCTCCGGAACATGAGCCATGGTGGCCATGAAATGGCAGTTGCGACTTTATAAAAAATGCTAGCTCAAGGTCATCACCAGGCGGCCGTCATCTTAACGTAGTGATGAATGTACTTGTCACCTTCCACACTCCGATTGGAAAGTATTCAAAAGATCGACTAGACTGGGATGGTAAATCACATTGGTATATTTCATGCAACACTACAGCCTTGTGTAGACGGGTTTTCCTAGAGAAATGACAGAAAAGAATGTGTGCATCGGATGCAAAGGTTCGGTGATGGTAGATTATAGCATGACGTGATGTTGATGTCTCTGACAGGAAGGTACGGGATGCTTGGAGCCCAGAATATCTGCTGTAGAGTAGCTTGGTAGCAATCATGGGCATAAGGCTACCACAACAGCTGAAATGTGAAATCTGATAGGCGGCATGTCTCGCGCTCTGTTGCGAGTACACAGCTCTGCACAGCCGCCGGCCGCCAATTTAGGACTACCTCAGAAGGACACACAGCCTCTGTATAATATATGGATCGTAATATCGTTGTTCCGTTGAAGAACAGTATGATGATTGAATCTTGCTTTGGTAACTCTCTGAAGGTAATTTTCCTTCAGGTACCTTACCCATGGGCGAGCCACGCCCGCTAGCGCAATTTTAATTGATCCGATATTTAGGGTCGGTGGAACCCTAACATACCGCTACCTCACCTGAAGTGGCGGTTTGCCTTGCTACCTTACCTTGATACTGAAAATATACTTACTGAGGTTTTAGTTTCGCTAAGTGCCTTGCTAGTCATCTTGGATCAGCTAGATCACAGGCAGTTAACAGACGCTTCCCAAGTTCTACCCGATGTGCGAGGGTACTGTTTAAATAGGTAGGCACTGGTCTTGGCGGCAGCGATGGTGACATGTCAGAAGAGACACAGTGAATAAAGTAACGTGGACCTCGGAGACAAGCGACAACCAGCCTAGAGAAAGGTACATTTGCCAGCGACAGCGCGAGAGCAATCAGATCCTACAAGTACCTTTGGCTTTCAATCATTGGCATTTCCAAGGAGAAGTCAGACGTCTCGAGAGCAACACTCCTGCCACCAGAGCATCACTGCGACGAGTCCGGAGACAGACAACTCGACGATTGAACGATCTGATCAACCGGTGCGCATCTTGTGCAGGTAAAGGGATCATAGGACGTCCTCAACATCCTCTTTTGACGATAGTACGTCCGCCATAAAACAGTGAATAACGGCTACATGCGCTTCGCGACGGCGCTGTTCAGATTTACGCTCCACTGCAGGACCATTGCCGGTTCACCCATATAAGCTGATTGATAACATCCCTTTCCATCTCCCTTGCTGTGCTCTCATTCACTTGCGATATGCCGTCCATTGTCGATGCTTCAAGTCTGCCCTCTAGCGACTCGGCGACGCTTGCACTCCTTCATCCCACACCAGAGGAGAACCTTGCAACTACCAAAATTAATGGCATGAGCTGGCGAGGCCCGCTGTGTCTTGAGGCTTACATCCGACGTGAGAGACACCTGGCCAATCAAGCGTTGACCCGTGACGGTGGTATCACGTTTTGGATCCTCGTCGATACTTCTGAGACCTCAACGCCTCGCACAGTACTTGCAAGTTGCGAAAGCGTGCGTAAGCGAGCCTTAATTAGGAGGCAAGATGGACGAGTGGAGGAGTCCGTTGCTCATGGAATTGCAAGCGTGTTCTGCAATCCCGACCTTCGGGGCAGGGGATACGCACAGAGGATGATTCAGGAGCTTGGAAAAGCGCTGGATACATGGCAACATGCGGAAGGGAAGATTGCAGACTTTACAATCTTGTTTTCGGACATAGGAAAGGTTCGTTGGTGATTGCTTCTAGGAAAGAGGGATGAGAGCGCTGACAGCAGAATAGAATTTCTACTCGAAGCATGGATGGAAGCCTTTCCCGTCAAGTCACATGGCGTTGAGTCCCGTCGCGCAACAAGAGGCCAATTCTCGATCGCCAAGCCGCCTCCCGGCCGCAGTACCGCTGTACGCTGATGATTTGCCAGACCTTTGCAGGGCTGACGGGGCTGCCTTGAGGATGAGAATGGCAAGATCGGCTTCCCGAGCTCCCGCGGTCCTCGTTGCGCTGGTTCCTGATTTCCAAACTGTGCAGTGGCATTTTGCACGAGAAGAATTCGTAGCGAAAGAATTATTCGATAAGCTGCCCAAAATTAAAGGATCAATTGTTCGTGGCCAAGAAGGCTCGCGAGTATGGAGCATATGGACAAGAACATTCGGCAATGAGAATGAAGGGCATACACTGAATATATTGCGGATAGTAATCGAGGGCGAAGAGGAGTTCGATAGTCAGGCGCTGGGTCAGGAGCCCAGTATGTCTTCTCTTGGGTCCTCAGATCAGCAACGAGTCTTAGCTGCAGCCTCTGTGTTGCAGGCAGCGCGACAGGAAGCGGCCGCTTGGACAATGAACGACGTACAGATTTGGAACCCGACAACTTTAGCCGCATTAGCTGTAAAGCACCTTTATCCTTCTGCAACTCTTATCCATCGCGATGCCGAGAGCATTGCAAGCCTCCGCTGGCGTAGTCCCGGTATGGATCCTGGAGTCGAAGTCCGTTGGATCGGAAATGAAAAGTATGGCTGGTGCTAAACAAAGACCAATGAGCGGTAGCATCAAGCATATGTGTGTTCTAATCCGAAATAGAACATCCGTTAAATGCAATAGGCGCTGACATGTACCTGCTTATCGTCGAGCGTTCTTGAATTTCTCATGCCATTTGCCTAGGCGTTTCCCGCTCGTGTCGACTGTCTCCGAGGACACCAAGTTTCCCGCACCGGCTGCAGGATCATAGAATCGGATCCTATCCTTCCCCGGCTGAAGATATTTACCCTATGCCGTATGATTGGTATGTTACGAGGCGGTTGATGTGGATGTTGCTTACCTCGAGTGTTATGAGAGAAGCTCGCTTTCTCCAGGACTCCGGAAGTGAATCTCTCCACTCTCGTAAAAGTATGGAGGTCAAAATGCCTTCCGTAGAGGCCGCACATGCTTCAAGGATGATGGCACCGACCCACGGGATGCATTCATCAGGGCTGAAAGTCGTCCCTATATTGTCGTTAGCACAAGGTGAGCTGCTTCGTGTCTGTTAAGGAAGACTCACAACCTTCCATGGGTATGATCTGATCAACAGACAGCCTGTACCCGACAGCTTGCAGTAAACTTCTGGGAAAGCCATCTTCTTCAACTAGCCCGGCGATATCTTGAATGAACACATTGACTTCAAGCTTGAGATCTTTCACTGCGGTCGCAGACAAAATCGACTTCCAAATTCCGTGCAGCAATGGTGCGGTGGGCAAAAACGCTTTCCCTTTAAGCTCGAAAGCGCACAAGCCGACCCACGCTGCGTCGAACTCAGCACGCGATAACGGTGCATCCTCGCAAAACCCCTCCTTCCCTTTCACGAGCTGGCTTGGAAAATCGTTTCCAGTATTGTCCTCAGGTCCCCTGTACTGGGGAAGTAGGCTTCTAAAAAGATCGGACCCCGAGCGGAGGGAGGGCCTAAGCTCCAACGTCGTCGAGCACTGAGCTACAGCTTGCACGCTCGCCGTGGTAAGGCCAGACTGCTCTCCATCATTCAGCGCCGTTTGAGATGGCTGTATCACGAAGATCGAATTTGATGAATGAACTTGACGAAGCTCAAAAGTGTGATCATGAGTGCATAGGACCGCGTTGCCGCTCGCTGAGAGAGCGGTGGCGCTGTCAGATGAAGAAGCTGCAGATTTTAGAAACAGGCTCTCTCCATGGTCAGCATTTCGATTATATGCTCCTTTTGATCTGGCAACTGACCTTGGTGGGTTATCAGATCTGAGTAGATCTGCCAAAGACGAGGGGAGTTCAAGCAGACGTAGATTTTGCTGGTTGGCCGAGACCTCGAAAGGTACGACTGAGCCATCCTGCGTTGACATGGTCATACACAAACGCCATTCGATTTCGAGGGGAAAAATGGATCTAATAATCCAGTTCTCATCCAGTTCTCCTGGTGCAACAACAGTTCTCAAGAACGTCCTCACAGAATGACGCGTTTGTGGGGTCAAGTCTTATCTTATCAGCGTGACAGACTAGCGCCCGCTCCGAGTGTTGATTAAAGTATCCGCCGGAGATCGACAGGCACATGGCGTGTAAACCACGCGACTGGCTTCAACGGCCTTCCTTGGGGCCCGCTGAAACATGCGGTGGTGGCTGAGGAGGTAAGTTCCCAGCGCAGCGCAGAGTTGACCAGATAGCTTGTCGGTCGAAACCTTCAACTCTTTCCGCTCCACGATCAAGTCCGTGGCGACTTCCGCGCCAGATCAATTGTCAACACTGCACTGGAGCGCGCAGCTCCTCCAACATCACTACATCGCTCCTTCCTTCCAATAGTCGATCCTGTTTTGAGAAGGTCAAATGTCCTGCTGGCTCAAGACCATTGACATCCCTTTAATGCGTAACCCCAGATAGCAATCAAGATGGTGCCGTTCTCGACACCTTTACCAGCGCTTTCGACGGACGTTGTCAACTTGTACTACACACAGGATGCTTTACTCGATAATCTGCCTGTCCTCATTTTCTATGGACCCTCTACCACCAGCAACTCAACCCAGAATAGCTCGCGGATTCAGGCACACATCTATTCTCTTGCCGGCTTCCAATCATTTGCCCGCCTCACCATCGCTCCTACGTCCCCGCTTTATGCAGCTGTACACCATTTGCCGACGGAAAAGCAAGGCGATGAAGTGTGTCGGGGCTTGGCAGTTAGCTTGCTCAGCTACTTCGCAGGAATACCGAAAGCTACCAAAGACTATCTGAGGGAGCTCGTTGCTCATCGACGGCACAATCGGCTGGCTCCGGCTATGTTTGACGAGATGCATGCAGGGGACCTGGCCGCTAGCATGGTCAAGGTGGATGACTCGGTAGGGACTCTCCAATATGTCATGTCAGCTCTTTCGCCGCAAAGACTTTCATGGGTGGATATGGATATCAAGCTTCCTCCAGGGACGATAGAACGCGAGATGTCTGGCGAGGGGTCCGATATCTCTCCGTCCGTTGGCGACGATGGTTTACCATTGTACCGATACGGAGCCTTTGATTCTTTAATTAAGTCTTTAGGCATTGCCACATTCTTGCCTACCTCTAGACTGAAGCGGGCGCCGTCGAGACCCAGAGCTCACGGGAAAAACAAACTGTTGTCCAAGGATCAGAGAATTACTCTTCGTCAAGATATGTGTGAGTTGCTGGACACTGAGCAGCGATACGTGGATAAGCTCTACGCTTTGGTCCATACCACGGCAAATGACTTTCGGAACGGCAACAACGGTCCACTGGCAGAGCTCATGACGTGCAGATTGTTCCCAGAGAGCCTCAGCCGAATACTTGAAGCCAATACCGGCTTCTGCGGTGATATTGAGGAGGTTCTTGGGAATACCGAGGAAGAGGCGATCAAAGACATTGAACAAGCCCCACAGAGTGGCGCCCACGATGAACGTACGCTTTCCAAAGGGAGAGTGCAAGACGTCACTGGTGCCACATCCTTCGCAAAGACGTTACTCAAGTGGCTGCCACGATTCAAGGATCCATATCAGGATTATATGCGATCAAGTGTACATTTGTCTTCTACCTTGAACGAAGCTCTCCGCTCAGATGCATCGATCTCGATTAGTGTACAGTCTGTCGGCGAACAGAATTTGAGGTCACTTCTTATTGAACCTGTCCAGCGCTTGCCACGCTATAGCCTCCTAGTGGACAGCATGATTGACGTTCTGCCCTCTTCCCATGCTGCGATGACTAGCTTGTTAAAAGCTAAAGATGTGATTGCCGACATATGCGCCCTAGATGTTGAGGGTTCTACAGAAAGCACGCACACCATTTCCCGGCTCCGCAGTCTTGTCGACCATTGGCCTTCCTCTCTCGCCCCAACAGGACGTGTCATCACTGCTGTAGATGCTCGCGAGCTAGTACCGCCTTACTCAGCATCTCAAGGTGGACAGGACAGTATTTTGCTACTGTTTTCAGACTGTTTGGTATTGCTTTCCAAGGTAGTCTCTAGCGCACTCTCTGCTCGAGGACTCCTTGCCGAGATCGAACGCCCTGCAACAGGACCCAGCAGCCTTCTTGTTGATCAGGAGAAGACTTTGGCGATTGCGGCCAACTTCCCCTTGACCAGCGTCCTAAGCTTTGAGTCCGAGAACGGACGCATGCTTTGGCTTGCCAATTGCGTTTCTCCGACGTCAGGGGCGATCAGTCTCCAAGAACAAGAAGCCAACAATTCAGCTCGCGTAAAGGTCTTTTCGCTTCAATCAACCTACGAGGGCAAAGCAGCTCGCCTGTCCGAGGAGATTGCAAAATCTCGAATCGAGGGCCGGTACCCGGAGATGATGCGAGAGTCTGATAAATGGGTGTTGCATACCATCGCACCATCGTCTGATGGACTCGGTGTACTGGCAGCGGTCTTTGAGGATACGTGCGTGCAAAGCGGGAGTGTCTCGAGCTTCCAAAGCCGCATCTGTATGCACATAGGTGGAACGAAGACAACAAAATCCCTGCTAGCCGCAGACCCTAGCATTGGTATCGTATTCTGTGCATCATTGATGGAGAATGGCAATTACCGGCTTGATTGCAGGACAGCGGAGAACAGCACCTCCACAGATATCTCAGCAGCCGAAGACGTTTCTTCCTTGCTCTCCAAAAGGCGTAAGGTGTAGAGCTCCGCCCGAATCGGCATTGCTAACATTACGGTAGTGCACAATATGCTTCAAAGCCAATACAAGTCTCAAACCCATGGGCTAGCAGCTTCATCGATCGCGCTGCATCGCGGGATCTTGCGTGCCATACCCATAACAGGAAATGATGAATCGGCCCGAGGACGTAACTTAAGACCAATATCGCCTGTTAAAATGCTGTCAAACCTTCTGAGCGGCGGTCCTACGAGTCAAACTTCTAGCCCATATAAATTCCGGGAATATCCTCCCAAGATACGAGAGATCCCACGCATGCTGCCGCCTCTCCCAGAGGACGCAGATACGAGGCACACTGGGGAGAATGTATTGTTGAGTAGCCAGGCAGCCACCATCCAGACTAATGGGACCGAAACAAGAGACTCACTGGCTCTTTTAGAAGACACTCTCGCTACTTATATCATGGCTCTACGTTCTCGAAGCGGCAACATTGTTGGGCGAATTCTACGTGGTCGAGCTGCAGCCGACGAGCTTTGCATAAACGAGTTGTACAATTCTCTTCTTGAAGACCCATCCCGCGTTCGTGCAGCTGCAGAGGTCGCTGTTGACGTTCTCTTTGTTTCTTTTGAGAAGTTTTTGAGGGTGGCATGGAGAGACCGTATGGGCTCAATGCTGCCTAAGCCTATCCTAGTCAAGATGACGTCTGGACTGGACGCAGGGAGACCGACTGACTTTGTCCGAAACTTTCGATTCGCGATGGAAGACATGACACCTCAGAACAGGCGAGCTTTCACCGCCGTCGCCAGGCTGCTTTCGGAACTTCTGGACGCTTCGGGCAATGACGGTGACCGCGGCGCGCTCATGGCAAGTTTTGCAGAAGCATTGATCCTAGATGAGAGCCCTCACGATTACATTTCTCTCCTCGATCGTTTAGTTGATGACTACGACACCCTTTTCGAGGTCAATGTAATAGACGATGCTGCCTCGAGCGTCGCCTCTGACTCTCTGAAACGGAATAGGTCTGTGAACACTGGCTCTTTGAGCTCGAATGCCTCTTCATTGCGTAGGAAATTTGGATTTGGAACTTTGAGCCGTGAAAACAGCAAATCCGAATCCGAATCGAAGGTGGCGTCAGTGTGGCGGACCTTGAGTAAGAACGCTAGAAACCCTGGAGAAAGTCATTCTCAACCTGGGAGTCTATCGAAAGGTTCGTTGCTGAGGTCAAGGTCCACAGACACCGATACTAGGATGCTTCCTCCCTTACGACCTGCCTCAAGAGATAGGCCGACTACTTCGGGCACGGCGTTATATGAGGAGCCTAGCTCTCGTCCTGGAAGTTCTCACCGTTCAATGACCATTCTCAGCACGATCGGCGAAGGCACGCCCACCAAACCAACCGTGCTGACGAAGAAGAAGCGTCGGAGCTCGCTCTCGGATTTGAAACCCCTTACCGGTTCTCCTTCCCTTTCCGCCTGGGTCGGATCGCCGTCTCAATTGCGCACTCCTACTAAGATCCAACTACCCGGTGTTGGTGTAAAGAGCTCGCCCATGGATCAAAACACTGACCCGGCAGCTTCTTCACAACAGCCAAGCGCATCTCCAAGTCTCCGTCCACGCCGCTTTGGTTCTCCAGAGCGCCTGACAACACCACAACAATCATTGAATTTGCAACAGCGCTTTGGATCCTCGCAGCCGAAGCCGTCACCTCCCCAAGCCACTCGCATTGGCTCGCCCAAGAGAGCTGTCATTCGCCAGGACGACCCCAACAATTCAAGCTCCAGTCTCACCAAGCGTAAAACCTCGCAGACGGGAATACCTACACCCAAAGGTCTCAGTGAACGTCAATGGCCACCCAACGGCATCACACCACCCAACAAACCAGCGCCAGCGCCTCAGAAACTCCGCATGCAGTCCCCACAGAAGCTTCGCGAGCGCCTGAGCAACGAGCACAAGAACCACGCGACTGCCTCTATAAGCCTACAAGCGGAGCTAGCGGCCATTGGCAGCGAGCTCTCAGCGCTGAAACGTACACCCTTGAAGCCATCTCATATCGCGCCCATCAAACCACTAAACATCTCCCCAATTAAAACGCCCACTATTGTGCCTACCAAACCCTCCACGCCCCCCTCCATCGACGACCTTTCCTCTCGCCTCGATCAGCTTACTCAAACATTAACGACACACACTTCGAGCACTACAGCCCGCCTCAACGGCCTAACCACCGAAGCCACGACACTGACATCTCACCTCGACGCCTCGAACCGGAAGATCAAGAAGCTAGATGCGCTGTACCGCGAAGCGAATGCAGAGAACGAGGCGCTGTATGAGCGGTTCAATGACGAGCTGGGGAAGATGTTGGGGAGGGTGAAGAGGGGAGAGGGGGTGCAGGTGCTGAGGGATAGGGTGGGGGAGCTGGAGAAGGAGGTTGTGGGGTTGAGGGAGGAGAGGAGGGCGTTGAAGAGGGAGGGGGTGGAGGGGAAGGAGGGGT
>JAABUS010000555.1_pt1 | contig 93838 bp, 100 predicted proteins | sample 5560161 | NCBI WGS metagenome assembly JAABUS01 (sample SAMN10711885, study PRJNA513376) | rock metagenome | isolation source: Antarctica rocks | place: Antarctica: Victoria Land, Trio Nunatak nord | collected 2016-01-04
TCACCGCCCTTGATCGCCAGCGGCTCGTCCGCCAGCAGCGCCGGACCGTTATCGGCGTAGTAGTTGAAGATGTCGACGACGACGCCGACCTCGCCGCGGCCCTCGTTGATCCGCTTGCCCATCTCCAGCGTCATGATCGCGGCCAGCTCGTCGGCCCGTTCGGCGAACAGCTCGGCTGCGCGCAACGCGATCTTCGCGCGCTCGGTGACCGGCCGACGCCGCCACGACGAGTACCCCCGGTAGACGCGGTCGATCGCGGCTCGGACATCCTCGTCGGTCGCGTTCTGGAACTCCTCGATCAGTTCGCCCGTCGCCGGGTTGTTGACTGCGTACATGGGTGCGGCCTCCATTCATGGGCGGAACTGCCCCTGGATCAACGATAGCATCATTGATGCATACTGTATGCGCAGGCGGCGCCGGGTTCGGTTTCTCGAAGGCCGGGGTCGCGGCAGGAGGGTGTCGAAGGTGTAGGGCGTTCGAGCGTGCTAGCCCAGGTGCGAGGTGTCGTTCACCAGCCGCACGCTCGCACCGCCGTCGGGGTAAAAGTCGCAGGTGCTCAGCGAGGCCAGGTCCAGGTGCAGCCGCCAGAGCAGCCCAGGCCCGGAGTCCAGCGCCATCCTCAGCAGGGTTTTGATCGGCGTCACGTGGCTGACGATCAGCACCGTGGCATCAGCATGCGTCCGCAACAACTCGTCACGGGCCCGCCGCACCCGTTGGTGCACGGCGTCGAAACTTTCCCCGCCTGGCGGGGCCACCGACGTGTCACCCAGCCACCGTGCGTGCAGCTGCGGGTCCTGGTCACGGGCCTCAGCAAAGGTCAACCCCTCCCACGCCCCGAAGTCGGTCTCGGTCAGCCCGTCGTGCACCTCGACGCCCAGCCCGAGGGCCTGCGCCGCGGCCTGCGCGGTGTGCCGGGCGCGCACCAGCGGGGAGCTCACCACCGCGGTGATCGCAGCACCGTCGGCGAGCCGTCGCGCCGCGGCGGCGGCCTGCTCGACACCCAGCGCGGTCAGCTCCGGATTGCCGCGCCCGGAGTAGCGCCGTTGCACCGACAGCTCGGTCTGCCCGTGCCGCAACAGCACCAGGCGGGTCGGGTCACCGGTGGGCGCGGTCCACCCCGGCGCAGTCACCGGAGTGGACCGCGTTGGCTTGAGTGTGATGCCCGCCGCCCGGTCCATCGCCTCGTTCGCCAACCGGTCCGCGTGCGCATTCTGCGCCCGGGGAATCCAGCTAAATCCCACCCGGGAGAAGCCGCGCACCAGCGCCGAGGCCTCCCGCGCCAACGGGATCATGTCGGGGTGCTTGACCTTCCACCGCCCGCTCATCTGCTCGACCACCAGCTTGGAGTCCATCCGCACGTCGACCTCGTCGGCCCCGAGTTCGGCGGCGGCCCGCAGCCCAGCGATGAGCCCGCCGTACTCGGCCACGTTGTTGGTGGCCCGGCCGATGCTCTCCCGACGCTCGGCCAGCACCGTGGCCCGGTCGGCGGCGAAGACCACCGCGCCGTATCCCGCGGGGCCCGGGTTGCCCCGGGAACCACCGTCGGCCTCGACCACTACCTTCATTGGCCGGACTGCGCGGTACGCACCAGACCGGACTGCGCGGTGCGCACCAGGACGGCCCCGCACTCGTCGCAGCGGACCAGCAGCTCCGGTGGTGCTGCCGCGATCTTCGCGATGACGTGGCGATCCAATTCGATCCGGCACGCACCGCAACGGCGCGCTTGCAGCAACGCAGCGCCGGCACCCCCTTTGGCCCGCTGCCGGTCGTAGATCGCGAGCACCTCGGCCGGGAACTGCCCCAGCATCCCCGCACGGTCGCTCTCGCAGCGGCCCTGAGCTCCGTCCAGGTCTGCCACGGCCTCGTCGCGGCGCCGGGCAGCGTCGACGAGCTCAGCCTCCACCTGGCTCAGCTGCGCCCCGGAGTGGTCGTGGTCGGCTGCGCAGGCTTCCCGCTGCTCCATCACCTCCAGGAGCTCGTCCTCCAGCACCCCCTGGCGGCGGGTCAGGGTCTGCAGCTCGTGTTGCAGGTCGGTCATCTGCTTCGCGTTGACGGTGCCCCCGGCGAGCAGGGCGCGGTCCTTCTCCTCCCGGGAGCGCACGTTGTCAACCTCGGTCTCCAACTTGCGGATGTCCCGGTCGAGGTCGGCCAGCTGCATCTGCACACCTACCGCGGCGTCCATCCGAGCCTGCCGCTGCGTCTGCAGACGTTCCACCTCCGTGGCCTCGGGCAAGGTCCGGCGGCGGTGCGCGGTGCGGGCCAGCTCGGCGTCGATCGCGGCGAGGTCGAGCAGTCGTTGCTGCACGGTGGGGTCGGCGTTCACTCGGGAGGCCTCCAGCTGGGCGTTCAGGGTGTGACGCCGGGCACCGCTGCACCGGCGCCCACAGTCCACGGGTCGGTGCGCAGCAGCGAGACGCGCGCCGTCACCGTACCGCCGAGGACGTCGTGCAGGATGTCGCGCGCTTGGGCGCACCAGGGCTGTTCGCTGGCCCAGTGCGCGACGTCGATCAACGCGGGTCCGCCGACCCGCAGGTGCTCATCGGCGGGGTGATGGCGTAAGTCGGCGGTGACGTAGGCATCCACATCGAGGCCGCGGACCACTCCCAGCAGCGAATCCCCTGCCCCGCCGCAGACCGCGACGGTGCGCACCACGGCATCGGGGTCACCGGCCGCCCGCACCCCCCACACCGTCGCCGGGAGGCCGGCCGCCACCCGGGAGGTGAACTCGCGCAAGGTTTCCGGCTGCGCCAGCTCCCCCACCCGGCCCAACCCCCGGTGTCCAGGGCGCCCGGCCACCTCCAGCACGTCATAGGCCACCTCCTCGTAGGGGTGGGCCACCAGCAGGGCCAACACCACGGCCGCCCGCCGGTCCCGGGGGGCCAGCACCTCCACCCGTTCCTCCTCGACGTGCTCTAACCGTCCCGGGTCGCCCACCGCGGGGTGCGCACCCGACCCGGGCAGGAACTGTCCCGTGCCTCGCACACTGAACGCCACCTGGGAGTAGTCACCATGGCGCCCAGCCCCGGCGGCGAACAGCGCCGAGCGCACCGCCTCCGCGGCCGGGCCGGCGGGGACCATGGTGACGACCTTGTCCCACGCCTGCTGCTCGGCCTGGACGGGCCCCAGCACGCGCAGCCCCAGGGCGTGAGCCAGTGCGTCGGAAACTCCCGGAGTGGCCCGATCGGCGTTGGTGTGCGCGGTGAACAGTGCGCACCCCCCGCGGATCAGGCGGTGCACCAGTGCGCCCTTCGCGGTGTCCGCACCCACCCCGTGCACCCCACGCAGCAGCAGCGGGTGATGCACCACCAGGGCCCGCACCCCGCGCTCGAGCGCCTCGGTCACCACCGCGTCGGTGGCGTCGACGGCGATGAGCACTGACTCGACCGCGCTGGCCGGGTCGCCGCACACCAGTCCCACCGCGTCCCAGCTCTCGGCGAGTTCGGGTGGGTAGGCCTGCTCCAGTGCCCGCACCACGTCGGCCAACGTCGTCCTCATGTAGGCCAGGCTGCCAGCAAGGCCTGCACGCTCCGGGCGTCGCGCACCGCCAACCGCAGATGATCCGGCCCCAGCCCCGGGAAGGTGTCGCACCGCCGCACGGCAATCCCGTTGCGCCGCAGTTGGTTTCGAACTCCTGGGCCGTCCCGCACCCGCACCAGGAGGAAGGGTGCGCGGGCCCCGGCCGGCACGGCAAGTGCCTGCTCCATGTGGGTGCGTTCCGCGGCGATCAGCAGCGCCTGCTGGCGTGACCAGGCCAACGCTGCCGGCTCGGAGCAGGCGTGGACTGCCTTGAGCTGCAGGGTTCCCAGCGGCCAGTGCGGGCGGCCGTGGGCCAGCCGGGCCAGCACGTCGGGGGCACCGAGTGCGTACCCGGCCCGCAGCCCGGCGAGCGCGAAGGTTTTGGTGAGGCTGCGCAGCACCAGCACGTCGGGCAGGTCGTGGCTGGCGAGGCTCTCCGGCTCGTCGACGACGGCGTCCATGAATGCCTCGTCGATCACCACCAGCCGGCCCGGTCGGCGCAACGCCTGCAGGGTGCTCGCCGGGTGCAGCACGGAGGTGGGGTTGGTGGGGTTGCCCAGCACCACCAGGTCCGCTTCGGCGGGGACCAGTGCCGGGTCCAGCTCGTAGGGCTCGGCCAGCACCACCCGGACCACCGGCACGCCCGCCTCCCGCAGCGCGAACTCCGGCTCGGTGAACGACGGGTGCACCACCGCCGCCAGGCAGGGTGCCAACCGGGGCAGCAAGGCGAATCCCTCGGCGGCCCCGGACAGCAGCAGCACCTGCTCGGGGTCGCGGCCGTGCCGGGCAGCGACGGCGGTGCGGGCTGCCACGTCGGCGGCGGCAGTGGGGTATCGGCCCAGCTCACCCAATGCGGCTACCAGCTCCGCCTGCAGCCAGGGCGGCGGAGCGCCGCCCCGCACGTTGACGGCGAAGTCCAGCAGCCCCGGTGCGGCATCGACGTCACCGTGGTGGCGTAACGGCTCAGCCACGCGGTCCACGACCGGGCAGCGTAGGCGCACAGCACGCCCCCGCCGTGGTGGCCTACCGTAGGTGGGGTGCGTCGGCTCAGTTTCCTGCTGCGACCGGGCTGGATCGTCCTTGCCCTGGTCGTGGTCGCGTTCGCCTACGTGTGCTTCACCCTGCTGGCGCCGTGGCAGCTGGGCAAGAACGCCGCCACCGCGCAACGGAACGCCCTGATCAGCAGCTCGTTCACGTCCCCACCCACTCCCCTGGCAGACCTGGTCCCCCCGGGCCAAGGGCCGGGCAAGGCGACGGAATGGCGGCTGGTCACTGTCAGCGGGACATACCAACCCCAAGGTGAGGTGCTGGCCCGGCTGCGCAGTGTGGACGGCAAAGCCGCCTACGAGGTGCTGACGCCGTTGCGGACCGATGCGGGCGCCATCGTGCTGGTGGACCGGGGTTACGTCCGACCGGTGGTGGGTACCGACGCGCCTACCGTGCAGGCGGCCCCGGCCGGTCCGGTGGTGCTGCAGGCCAGGGTGCGCCGCGACGAGATCGACGGCCAGGGTCGGCCGAGCCTGCAGGTCAACGGTGCCCCGCAGGTGTACGCGATCAACGCGGCCACCGTCGGCGCTGCGACCGGCACCGCGCTGTCGCCCGGGTACCTCCAATTGGTGGCGGACCAGCCTGGCGGACTCGGGGTGTTGCCGCTGCCGCAGATGGACGGGGGGCCGTTCTTGTCCTACGGGTTGCAGTGGCTGGCTTTCGGCGTGATGGCGCCGCTGGGTCTGGCCTACTTCATCCGCGCCGAGCTACGCGAGCGCAAGGCCACCCCGCAGGGTCCGCCCGCGCAGCCAACGGAGCTTGTGGGCGCAACCTCTCCGACGGCGCCGCCGAACCCCGACCAGATCCCGGATCGTTACGGAAAGCGCCGCTGAGGTAGCCGCCGCAGCCCACTGCACCGCGCGGGACAGCCGCACCGCTCGGTGCAGGTCGGCGACGGTGGGCGGGGCACCAGCGCCCAGGTATGGACGTTGCTCGACCCGGTGCGGATAGACCGTCCGACCGCCCAGCTGCACGCCCAGCGCACCGGCCGCCGCGGCCTCCACCACCCCAGCGTTGGGGCTCGGGTGCCCAGCGGCGTCCCCGCGCCAGGTGCGCACCGCAGCCTGGGCGCTGCCGCCGACGACCGGCGCGCAGACGGCGGTGAGCAGCCCGCAGACCCGGGCTGGGACCAGGTTCGCCACGTCGTCCAGGCGGGCGGCGGCCCAACCGAACCGGGTGTATCGGGCGTTGCGGTAGCCGATCATGGCATCCAGGGTGTTCACCGCACGGTAGGCCAACAGGCCCGGGACCCCGGCGACAGCGCCCCACAGCAACGGTGCCACCACCGCGTCGGAGGTGTTCTCGGCCACCGACTCCACCGCTGCCCGCGCCAGCCCCGCCGCGTCCAACGCCGACGGGTCGCGCCCGCACAACGAGGGCAGGCGGCGGCGGGCAGCGGGGAGGTCCCCCGCCGCGAGCTCGGTCGCCAGCTGGGCGCCCTCGTCGAGCAGTGACGTGCCGCCGAGCACCGCCCAGGTGGCCAACGCGGTGCACGCGGTGCTGCGGCGGGGGGCCAGCGCACCCAGCCCCACGGCCCCGCCCACCAGCACCAGAACGTGCGCCAGCCCCGCAGCCCGGCTGTCCCGGTATGTGCGGCGTTCGAGTCCGGTGGCCAGCGCACCAAATCCGGCCACCGGGTGGAATCGGCGCGGATCACCCCACACCCGGTCGGCGGCGACGCCAAGCAGCAGTCCGACAGCCCGGCTCACGACCCGGTCGGGGCCGGGTTCGAGGTCGGGGCGAGCAGGGCGCTGAGGCCACCCAGGGCCACCAGCACACATCCGAGCACCCCGGTCTGCATACCGGCGCCAATGCCGAGGGTGCGGCCCGGCCCGGCCTCGGCACCCAGGATCTGCACCACCGCGGTGACGGCCAACCCGATCCCCAACAGGCCACCGGCGGCAGTGACACAGAGCAACACCCACCGCGGGCCGATCACCAACGCCAACCCGGCGGCCAGCCCCCCGAACACGGCGGCGGCGAACCCGGCGCTCAGCACGGCACCGGCCCACGCGACGTCACCCAGGACGGGTAGTCGCGGCTGCAGGGCAGCCACCACGATCACCGTCGCCCCGGTTACCGCAACCAGAAGTCCAACGCCGCCCGCCGTGGTCTGGGCGCGGCCAAGCCAGCGCTCGCGCAGCACTGTTCCGGTCACCGTCACCCTTCTGCGGGTACGGCGGGCACGCACCAGCGGCCGCCGTCGTCGAACAGGTTACCGGCCTGCCTGACCGCCGCCGAGCGCCCGAGCCAGACACGTCACGCTTTGGTCTGCATGGTGGATCGGGCCGCGTTCGCTTGCTGGTCGGCCTTGGGGTCCCTGTCCTGCTTTTTGGCGCGCACGCCTGCCTCAATCCGATCACCGAGATCAGAGTCCACTTTGGACCAATACTCGAAGGCTCGGCTCAGGACGAGTTCGCTGACGCCGTTGAGCAGGTGTCCGACGACGTTGTCGACAAGACGACTACGGGCGGCGTCGTCGAGCACCTCGCGGACTAGCGTGCCGGGCTGGCTCCAATCGTCGTCGGCCGGGCGAGGTGTGTACGCGGCACGCACCATCTCGCCGTCGGAGTACCAGCGGCCGCCGTCGTCGGTCAGCTCAGGCTCGGCCTTGGGGCCGCCGTAGGAGTTCGGTGCATAGACCGGGTCGGTGACGTTGTGGATCCGCATCGCCCCGTCCTTGGAGTAGCTGTTGACGGGCACCCGCGGCGTGTTCACCGGGATCTGCCGGTAGTTGGTGCCCAACCGAGCGCGGTGCGCATCGGAGTAGCTGAACCCGCGAGCGAGCAGCATCTTGTCCGGTGACAAGCCCGTGCCCGCCACCAGATTGTTTGGCTCGAAGGCGGCCTGCTCCATCTCGGTGTGGTAGTCGGTCACGTTGCGGTTCAGCGTCATTCGCCCGACCTCCTGCAACGGGTAGTCGCCGTGCGGCCAGACCTTAGTGAGGTCGAACGGGTTAAACCGGTAGGTCTTGGCGTCCTCGAACGGCATGATCTGCATGAGCAACGTCCAGCTGGGGAACTGCCCGGCTTCGATATGCTCGTACAGGTCGCGCTGGTGGTAATCGGTGTCGACCGAGGCCATCTGGTCGCCCTCGTCCTGGGTGAAGAATTCAATGCCCTGATCGGTCTTGAAGTGGTACTTCACCCAGAACCGCTCGCCGCCGGCATTGACCCACAGGTAGGTGTGACTGGAGTAGCCGTTCATATGCCGCCACGTCCGCGGGATGCCGCGGTCACCCATCAGCCACGTGACCTGGTGCGCCGACTCGGGGGAGAGCGTCCAGAAGTCCCACTGCATATCGTGATCGCGCAAGTTGTTCGCCGCGCGCCGTTTCTGCGAGCGAATGAAATGCTGGAACTTCAATGGGTCCTTGATGAAGAACACTGGAGTATTGTTGCCGACGATGTCGAGATTGCCCTCGCTCGTGTAGAACTTCACGGCGAAACCCCGCGGGTCACGCCAGGTGTCCGGGCTACCCCGCTCGCCGGCGACGGTCGAGAATCGGGCGATCACCTCGGTTTCGGTACCGGGCTGGAATACCGCCGCCCGGGTGTAGCGGCTGACGTCACCCGTCGTCTGGAACGTGCCGAATGCGCCACCGCCCTTCGCGTGGGGCTGGCGCTCCGGGATGCGCTCCCGGTTGAACATCGCCATCTGCTCGATCAAATAGTGATCGTTCAGCAGCAAAGGACCATCCGGCCCGACCGACAGGGAGTGCTCGTCACTTGCCACGGGTACGCCGGCGTCGGTGGTGGTGGGCCGAGAGTCATTTTCAGTCATGTTGCACTCCTCATTCTATTCGTCGGTGCGGGTTCCGATGTTTGCATCGTCGGGTCCGGCGCCACCACCACGAGGCCGCTACGAGTAGCTGCTCTGATCCTTGACGTTGCTGGCGGCGTCCTTGGCTTCGCCTTGCACGCCCTGCGCGGCCGAGGTGCTTTCATCCTTGACCGTCGTCGCGGCGTCGTTGGCGGTGGACTTTACGGCCGCGACCGCTTCTTGGGCGGGCTCGCGGAGCTGCTCGGCGGTGTCCTGTGCCACGCTCTTCGCCTGCTCCAGCAGCGGCTCGGCCTGCGCTTTGAGGCGAGTCGCGGCCTGCTGCTCCTTGGCCGAGGCCGGGAACAGCGACGACATCAGGAGACCGGCGCCGAAGGCCACGATGCCGGCCGCCAACGGGTTGCCCTGGGTTTGGCTGCGTACCTTGCCCGGGGCCGCTGTTGCAGCATCCCCCACCGAGGACACCGCCGATTTTCCGGAATCGGTCGCGTCCTGAGCCGAGCCCATCACCCGCTCCTTCAAGCCGGTGGCAGCGCCGGTCACCTTGCTCACCTGACGGTGCACCTGGGTCTTGGGGTTGGCCTCATAGGCCAGCGCGTCCACATTTCCGCTGAGGCTGGCCCGGGTGCGCTCAATCTCCGCGCGGATCACGGCTGGGTCTTGGCTACTGGTCATCGTGCATTCTCCTGGTCTGGGGTGAGCGCGTTCGGGATTCGCTTGACGGTCTCGGTGGTCTGCGGCAGGCCCTTGACGGCTTTGAGCCGCGCGCGACCCTGGCTGGCGAGCACAGCGCCGATGACACCCCACACGAGGGCGACGATCAGCGCGGACCACCCGCGGCCGATGGCCTCACCGAGGGTCCACCAGGCAGCCATCGACACAAACATGAGCAGGAAGAAGCCAGCGAGCGCGGCGCCGGCGAGCATGCCGGCGCCCGCCCCTGCCCGGGTAGCGCTTTGCGTTGCTTCGGCCTTGGCCAGCGCGAGTTCCTGGCGGATTAGCTCAGACAGGTCCCTGCTGACATCGGCGAACAACTCGCCTATCGATGGCGAGCCGGGCGGCTGGCTCGTCGGCAGGTCGGCGGGGTGGCTCACGACTGCGGGTTCAGGCCGGGGGCGGGCCGGTGGGCCTGCGCGGGGCCGGTGGGCGGCAGCGGGTCGTACTGGCCCGGCTGGTACGGGCCGACCGCGGGGACGTACCCAACCGGGTCCTGCTCCTGCGTGGCAGGATAGACCGGGGTTGCCGGTGCGTACGGCTCAGTGACCGGCATGCGGGGGGCGCTCGGTGCGCTACCCGCGGTCGCAGAGTCGTCGTTGCTGGCCGATCGAAGTCCCCGGGCGAAGCGCCCTGCCAACAATCCGGCACCAGCGGCCAACGCCAGGAATGCGCCCGGTCGCTGCCGGGCAAACCGACTGGCCTCCTCCAGCACGTGGCCGGGCTCGCGGTCCTCCAGCCACCCGGCGATGGCCTCGGCCCGCTGTGATGCCTGCCGGGCAAGGTCGGTGGCCATTCCTGGCTGCTCCGACTTCGCAGCCATGGAGCCGAGTTCCTCGCTGAGCGAGCGCAACCCGCCAGCCACCCGCTGCTGCTGGGTGGAGGCCTGCTCGGTGAGTTCACTGCGGGTCTGCTCGAGCAGCGCCTTGGCTTGTTGCGTGGTCTCCTGCTTCACCACGCCGGCTTGCTCGCCGGCCACGCCGGCAACGTGCTTGCCGGCGTCGGTCGCGGTGCTTGCTACGGAGCCAGCCTCATCCTTGGCGACCTGAGCCGCGGAGGGCTGGCCGGCGCCGATGGTCGGGGGAGTCGATCCAAACTGGGTCATGGGTGTCCCGTCTCTGCGATGGTCAGATTCGGAGTGCACATGGCTGGACACATCCAGTGTCGCGACGCTACGCAGCCGATCGACCGCAAGCAGAACGAAGCGATTGAGGGCTTCAACCGTCTGGCGCGCAGGGCGGCACCGAGTCCGCCATGGCCCGCAGTCGACACCGACAAGTCACCGCAAAAGAACCGGCTGTCGAGGGCCACTTGCGAGGACGGTAACCGGCTGATGCCATCGACACTGGGCAAGGACCCCGCGATTCCCAACTGGTGTATTCCGGTGCCACACGATCCCTGTCGGTGTGCGACCACTGCGACAACATGACTCCACTGTGGATGGACGAGGCAACCTAAGCCGAGCGAGGTCGGCGCGCCATAGGTTTATGTAGCGCCACAGTGATTTTCACGCCGCGCGCGGGATGCGGAGGGTGACCGGCGGTTGTGCAAGCGCGCCGTTCGGCTGCGTTTCGGGTGTGGGGGCAGGTTGGGTTGTTCTGCCCAGTCGGGCTCAAGTGGTGCACGATCACCCGGCGGGGTCAGTGTCTTCGACGGGGTGACCTGCTCAGCGAACCCCGAATTTCCCTAGCGAGTGGGAGCGACAGGCGTGACGGATGAGGGACGGATGACGGGCCGGGGCGGACGACCCGTCGGGTTGTCGACGTGAGCGACCCAGGCGGGACCTACGTGGGCGTGGGGATGCGGGTGGGTGCCCGGTACCGGCTCGAGGAGATGATCGGTGGCGGTGCGATGGGCACCGTGTGGCGTGCCACCGACGAGGTTCTCAAGCGTGAGGTCGCCGTCAAGCAGATCTTGCCGACGCCCGGTGCCACTGAGGAGCACATCGCCGCCCAGCGTGAGCGCGCCCTGCGCGAGGGGCGTATCGCTGCCCGGCTGCGCAACGTGCACGCCATCGCCATGTACGACGTGGCGATGGAGGCCGGCGAACCGTGGCTGGTCATGGAGTACCTGCCCTCCACCGACCTGGGCGCGCTGATTGCCGCCGAGTTGGTCCTGCCCGTCACCCAGGTCGCCCAGATCGGCGCCCAGGTGGCCGACGCCATGGTCGACGTCCACGCCGCCGGGATTCTGCACCGCGACATCAAACCCGCGAACGTATTGATCGGTGAGGGCGGCGACAGCGACGGCATCGTGAAGATCACCGATTTCGGCATCTCGCACGTCGACGACGACGCAGGCCTGACCGAGGCGGGCACGCTCTCCGGGACCCCGGCCTACTTCGCCCCCGAGGTTGCCCGCGGAGCACCCTCGACAGCCGCCAGCGACGTGTTCTCCCTCGGCGCCACCCTGTTTGCCTGCCTGGAAGGGGTCCCCCCGTTCGGTCGGGACGACGACCAGTACCTGATGCTGCGACGGGTCGCCGGGGGCGTCATCAACCCGCTGACCCGCGCAGGAGCCGCTGAGCCGGTGCTGAGCAGCATGCTCGCCGCAGACCCCGCGGACCGACCCACAATGACCCAGGTGCGCGACGAGCTGGCCGAGGTCGCCGCCGGTCGTAGGACCGCGCTACCGGAAGTGCTCGCCGCCCGCACAAGACTGACACCCCTGTCCCGCGTTGCTGCGGGACTCGGCGCCGCCGCGGTTGTCGGGGCCGCTCTCGGAGCCGCCTCAACGATGGTCACCGGTGGCAGCACCGGAACCGGCGCGGGAGCAGCGGGAGCCGCAGGTGGCGCGGCGGGAACAGCAGGTGGCGCGGCGGGAGCAGCGGGGGCGGCGGGAGCCGCAGGTGGCGCGGCGGGAACAGCAGGTGGCGCGGCGGGAACAGCAGGGGCGGCGGCAGCTGGCAGCGGCACCGGAGCAGTGCCCGGTATTGTTGGCGCAACGGGTGCAGGGGCTGGGCCGGTCGGGGCAGCGGGGGTGGCGTCTCCGGGTGCCGCCACCGGTGCCCTCACGACCACTACGGTGGCCAAAGTCGGCGGATTCGGTGCACTGCTCACCAAGCCGGTGCTCATCGCGGCGAGTGTTGGTGCGGTTGTCCTGGCCGGTGGGGGTGCCGCGGTCGTATTAGGGGGGTCGGGGTCCTCGACCACGGCGCCGGCAGCCGCTGGCCCGAGCAGCTCCTCGCCATTGGCCCCGACAACGTCGGCCATCCTCACGGCGGGCGACGCGGAACAGGCGGTGCGGGCACTGCTCGTTCGCCTACCCACCGACCCCACCGGAGCCCTCGCGACAGCCGGACCTGCTCTGCAGGGGGTCAGGCTCGCCACGGTCACGGCTTACTTCACGAAGGTCACCTCGCTGCAGGTAGGCACCCTCTCAGCGCAGGACGGCGGCACCGTCACCGCTGAGCTCCTGGTAACCCTGGCTGACGGAAGCACCACGTCCCAGCAGGTGATGTTCATGGTGAGTGCCCCCATCACCCCATCCACGGGGCAATCAACGACCGCCGCGTCCACCGCTGCGACCCCGCCTCCAGCCGCGGCGGGCACCGCCCCCGCGCAGACGAACACCAGCGCACCGTCCGGCGCCTCCGGCCCCGCCGCACCCTTGGTAGTGGACTCCCCGCAGCTCGCGGCCCTCCTCCTCGCCGGACCCCCCAAGACGTCGCGACCCACCTTGACCACGACAACACCGGCGTCGACTTCGGGCCCGCAGACGGGCCCATCAACTCCCGGACCCCCCGGCACCACCACCGTCACCAGCTCGCCAAGCACGACCCCGGGGCTCACGCGAACGACGATCCCCAGCTCTACCCCAGCACCACCCACCCTCACCACGACACCGACACCGACACCGACACCGACACCCTGAGCGTGGCCACCCGCGTCGGGTCGATCAAGGGACCCAGGCGTCATCGCGCGAAGCACGCGTCCCGCCCGGGTGGCCTGCAGCCCTTGCTCGAGGCCCACCAAGACGGTAACGGGGGATGTGCAGAACTGGTGACCGAAACCAGCGTGTCGTCCACCGGCGATTCGATGGATCGTTGCCGTGCTCTCATCGGCGCTGTCGAGCGGGGTGCGTGTCCGGCGGCTAACCCACAACGTGGCCTCCCACGTCGGCACCCACAGGACGTCCCCCGCCGAGCGGGTTCCCTGGAGCGCCGAGCAGTCGGTCGGGTTCCTCGAGGAGACGATGGGCGATCGGCTCAACGAAATGTTCGAGGTGATCATCGGCACCGGATTGCGGCCGGGCGAAGCACTGGCCCTGCGGTGGCGCGACGTCAACGTCGACCATCACGTGCTCCGCGTGCGCCAGTCGGTCACCGAGGTCAACGGGAAGCTGGTGTTCGGCCCGCCCAAGACACCAGGGTCGGCCGCCGGGGTGGGCTGCCCTCACGAGTAACTGCCGCGCTCGGTCGCGCGCCAGCAGCTCGAACGACAGGAGTGGGCGGAGGATTACACCGACCTCGTGTTCGCCCGGGAAAGCGGCGAACCGCTGCGGCCCCGCTGGGTGTTGCTACGTTTCCACCAGTTCAGCGATGCGGCTGGGCTACCGCGAGCCCGCTTGCACGATCTCAAGCACCTTGCCGCGACCCTGATGCTCGGCGCCGTGCCGCCCGACCCTGCTCCACCGCGGGCTGCACCTCGATGAGGTCCCGCGGGACCAGGTGGTGCCGGCGGGCCAGCAGCTGGACCGGACCCGGGGCCACCGGGCGGCCCTTGAACTGGGGCAGCACCCGATCCACAGCGAGAGCCAGCAGCGGCAGGCCCAGCACCAGCACTGCGATCACCCCGAGTAGCACCTCGGTCACCCCTGCCCCGACGCCGTTGCGTGACGCATCCCCCACGCGATAATGACATCCTCATCCTCATCCTCATCCTCATCCTCATTCTCATCCTCACCCCCACGCCCTTGCCAATGACGCTTTTCCGCAAGGTGTTCACATGCAGTGGCGGCATACCGGCACACTGCGGCGTGACTACGACATCACGGTCATGGCGACGGTGATTGCGGGTTGTGGCTGCTGCTGCAGGTCAGGCCCGCCCCTGGCTTGTCCGCGAGCGCATCACCTCACGGAAGGTGCCCGTCGTGATGAATCAGTCGGCGGCGGGGCGGGTGAGCTGGTGGATGCAGGTGCTGGCTGTCTGCTGGTAGCCGAGTGCTTCGTACAGCCGCGCAGCCCCGGAGGGGTTGGCGGAGTCGACACTGAGCCCGGCTGCGTCCAGCCCGGCGCCGTGGAATCGGCGCATCGAGGCGGCCAGCAGGCCGGTGGCGATACCGCGGCCTCGGTGGCCGGCCCGGACGGCGAGCCGGTCGGTGTAGCCCTCGGTGTGCCCCTGTGGTGCCCAGTCCTGCTGGTAGGCGACATTGACCGCGACCCCGACCACGTCACCGGTGGTGCCGTCGACGGCGAGGACCGACCACGCCGGGCGGAAGGTGTGCGAGGCGAGCTGTTCCTGCCACATCTGCGGGGTGGCGTCGACGTGTCCCCAGCTCCCGCGGAAGGCGCTGTTCAACAGCGCGTGCACCTCATCCGCACGCTGGGAGTCCCAGTCGCACAGCCTGATCCCCTCCACGGCGGGGACCTGCACCGGTGTGCTCAGCCGCTGGGACATCTCGAAGAAAAAGCGCTCGGCGGATAGGCCGTGGCGGACGGCGAGATCCCGCACGTCGGTCTGAGCGGTGGGGGCGAGCAGGCGCATGACCAGTGGCCCGTGACCGGGTTCCCGGCTCTGGTGATCCCAGTCGCTGCCGTGCGCTAGCTCCCACCGCAGCACGGCCCGCCCGATGCGCTCCCCACGCCGGCGCGGGTGGACCGCACCCCCGAGGTAGACCCCCCGCTTCTCGGTGACCGCACGGTTGCAGCCCGCCCATGCGGTCGCCACGACGGCGCCCCCGGCTTCAACACCGACCAGCGTGTCTTGCGCGGGCACCGACCGTGGGGAGTCGAAGAACTCCTGCAGCTCAGGCAGCAACGTCCGCTCCGGGTTGCCGTCGAAGCTCTCACACACCTCGTAGAACGCGGCGATCTCCGGCAGCTCCTCGCGGGCGAAAGGCCGCCACCACAGCCCCGGCAGCGCGTCAAGGGCGGCACGGGCCTCGGCCACACCCAGCAGCTGGCTCATGCAGGCATCCTCGGTGGCCCCGGCGGAGACGCGCAAACCAATATCGCCGGGCGTCACAGGACCTACTCAGCACCGAACCTTCCAAACAGAACAAGGCCCGGTAAGCCCCATGAGGCTCCAACCGACCCGCTAAAGCCTGGCTGGGGGCGCGGACAGCGGTCAGAGCGGATCGGCGGGGACCGCGAGAACGTAGGAGCGGTCGATGTAGACGCGGCGGTGGGCCGCGCGCATCTCGGCCTCCCGCTCGATCGGAGCGTGCAGGAATACGCCGACCAAGTCCGTACCGGTATGGCCCAGGACCAGGGGCGCGAGCCCCGCGGGAAGGTCGTCTCGGTAGAAGCTCCCGTACACGTGCAAGTACCGGAACGTCTCCTCGAACCCGCGCGCCTCGTACCAGCGGAGAGTCGAGGGATCCTCCCGAGTCCACGCCGTCAACGTCTGCACACCCAGGCTGGTGCACGCCCGCAGCGCCGCACTCAACAGGGCGGTTCCGATCCCGGTGCTCTGGTGATCGGGGTGAACAGCCACGTTCTCCAACGTCGCCTCCACCCCGTCCACCGTGACGTCCAGCAGGCCCCGAACCTCGGCGGTCCCGTCGCCGACCAGCCCCACCGCCACCAGTTGGACAGGCGCATCACGGTCGGGCTTCTCCGTCACCACGTCGTCGAAGAAGCCCGTGTGCAGAAACGACAACACCCGACACCTCAACCACGACTCCTCATCGGAGGGGACGAACGGCCGGATCACCACGTCGCGCTGCACCAGCACACCGTGCAGCACAGCAGCCGTCACCGCACCAGAGTTACCGCCATGCAGCCATGTGACGTTGCAAAACCGTCCAAAACGAAGACCCGCTGCCGACGTCGGGCAGGGTGTCGTCCCCGGGGTTGCCTGACTTCGCTGCGACACCGGTTGAGTTCGAAGCTCTACTGGTCACCGAGCGCGCGTACTGACCAGCACATCGATGACGGTCAGCCGTCCACCCCGAAAACGTTGCCCCACGGGTCCAGCAGCTGGCAGATGCTCCGACCGTCAGCGACGACCAGCGGGCCACGATGCACGCTCGCGCCCAAGCCCACCAACCGATCGAGGTCCGACCCCATGTCCGCGGACTGCCAGTAGACGACCGTGCTGGCGCCCTGCGGATTTTTCACCCCGTCCGCAGGATGAAACACGAGCTCGACTGCACCGACGTCGACGATCGCCGCGCCGCCTGGCATCAGGTCGACGGCGCCCCAGCCCAGGGCTTCGGCGTACCACCGGGCCATCTCGGCGGGCCGCTCCGCGAAGACAATGACCGCCCGAACAGATCGCATCCAGCGACAGTAGAACCAGAGCGGAGAGCGAGGGGTTCGTTGCCGTCACCTGCGCCGCGTCTCAGCACACACTCGACTGCGTCGGTCTCTACATCGCCGACGGAAGCCCTGGCCCGCCGCTGAAGATCGCGAGCGCTAACTTGCAGGGCGCTCGGCGTTTGATGCGGGTACGGGCGTGTCGTTGCGTTGGCGGTGCGGCCGGATGATCTGCAGGGGTTGTCGTCGTGGGTGCGGCCGTCGTCGGTCCGGGCGGGGTTGGCGCAGCTGGCGAGGATCGTGCAGCGCGCCGTCTCCACGCCCAGGTCGATCAACCGGAGGTCGGAAGTACGTGCGCACCATCTGTCTCGTTGCCCATCCTGAGGCCGAGCATCACATCCTGGGTCTCGTCGGTGGTTGGTACGCCTCGCACTCACCTCTGCCGGCGAGCCTGACGCGCAGCGCATCGCCAGGCTGCGGGCCAGTATTCCCCAGGGGAAACGGGTCGCGGTTCATTCGTCAGACCTGATTCGGACCTGGCGCACCGCCGAGGTGATCGGCGAGGCGCTGGACGTTGTGCCCCGCGCCGATCGTCAGCTGCGAGAAAAATCCTACGGCCAGGCGGTAGGTCCCAGGAATGGCTCATTCGACGTTTGTTCCCCCACCCGCTCTCGGGGACAGGCTAGGACACACCGCCGGGGTGCCAGGGGTTGGAGCTCAACTCATGGGTCATAGCTCGGGTCGGCACGTCCGCGGCGACCGCCCGGCCAGCGGCGTACCGCAGAGTCCAGGTCAGTCAGGGGGTCGGGCTGCGACGACGCTGCCTGCTTCGTCGTCCCGCGGGGCAGCTCGCGCACGGCCCGGGACGCGAGGGGGGCCGCGGCGGCGGCCGCGTAGAGGACACCAGCGCCGAGGGCCACTGGCCTCGCGCCGAGGGTGTCCGCCAGGGGCCCGACGGCGAGCTGGCTCAGCGGGATCACCGCGTAGGACAGCAGGTCGTCGTAGGACGAGACCCGGGCCAGGACGGCCCGCGGGACGTGCTCACCCAGCGTGGTGTCCCACGCCGTGGCCGTGACGGAGCTACCCAGGCCCGCGAGCACGGCAGCACCGACGAGCCACCCCGCACCGGCGTCGAGGCCGAGCGCGAGCAGCGGGACCGCGCCGACCACGCTCGCGAGCTGACCCAGGCGCAACAGGCGGGGCGCCCGCACCCCGTACATGAGCACGCTGGCCACAAACATCCCCACTCCACGCGTGCTGAGCACCACACCCCACGTCACCGGGGAGGTCAGCACCGGCCCGAGGACAAGCCACGGACCGGCGTTGGCCAGGTTCACCAGCGCGAACGCGACCGTGACGGTCCACAGCCACCGGGTGCCGCGGAACGCGGTCCACCCCTGCGCGAGATCGTGCAGCACGCCCGCCGGAGCCGGTGGGGTGCTGCGGGGCAGGCGCACGCGGAGGAGGCAGGCGGCGGCGAGGAGGTAGCTGACGGCGTCGACGGCGATGGCGGTGCCGCTGCCGGTGGTGACGACGAGCAGCCCCGCGACGGTGGGTCCGAGGATCTTGGTGGCGTTGCGGGTAGTGGCGAGACGGGCGTTGGCCCGCTGCAGCTCCTCGGGTGGGACCAATCGGGGCACGACCCCACGAAGCGCCGGTGTGGTGAACGCGGCGAGCACCCCGTTGGCCAGCTCCAGGGACGCGACGACGAGCAGGCTGTAGCGGCCGGTGAGCAGGACCACCGCGACGGTGCCCTGGGTGAGACCGGACCCGAGGTTGGCCACCACGATCACGGTGCGCGGCGGGAACCGGTCGGAGATCGCACCGCCGACGAGCAAGAACCCCAGCAGCGGCACCATGTGCGCGGCCGCGACCACCCCGAGGTCGCTGGCTCGACCGGAGGCGTCGAGCACCGCGAAGGCCAACGCCACCGGGGCCAACGAGCTGCCCAGCAGCGACACCGCACGGCCTGTCAGGAACCAGCGGAACGCTCTCTCCCGCAGCGGTCCTTCCACGGGCTCCATGCTGGGGCGCCCCGCGGCGCTGCGGTAGGTTTTCGGCAGGAGGCGAAAATGACGGTGCTCCGGCTCAGCGCGCAGGCCCTGGCCCGCTCACGCTTCGCCCTGTCCCCCCTGGCCGAGACCCTCGGCGCGATGCGGGTACTCCTCGACCCGTGCACGGACCCCTGGGTGCTGGCTTGGCACACCGAGCACGCACCGACCTTCCGGGCCGCGCTGGACGCCGACCCGTTCGCCCACGGGCTCCTGGGCCTGGCGTTCGCCGGGAAGTGGCTACCCAGCCTGGTCGTGCACCCACCAGAGGGCGGGATGACCACCACCCTCGCCAGCGAGCTGCAGACCCTGGCGGCCACCCCCGACGAGGCTGTGCTCCTCGACCTCCGGGACACCGCCCGACGCACCAGAGCCGGTGACGACCTCGCCTGGCTCGACGGGCACGGCTGGGCCCCCCGGGTCGCGGATCTGCTGCAGCAGGTGTGGACGCGTCACGTGCAGCCGGACTGGCCCCGGCGCCGGGCCCTGCTCGAGCGCGACGTCACCCACCGGGCGGGACTGCTGGCCGCCCACGGGTGGCCCCGCGCGCTCGAGCGGATGAGCCGACGCAGCGCCTGGGTCGGCACCGACACCATCCGGTTCAGCGACCAATCCGGGCCCGACCGCGTCGTCGGCCCCGACGGCATGCTCTTCATCCCCGTCAGCACGTTCAGCGGCACCTGGCTGTGCGAAGGACCCGGACAACCCCACGCGCTCGTCTACCCCGCCCGCGGTGCCGCCACGACCGAGCCGCCGGCCGGAGACGGGGCCCTGGACCGATTGGTCGGAGGGGGGCGGGCACGGCTGCTGCGCGAGCTCGACCGACCCGCCACCCCCACCGAGCTCGCAGCGGCACTGGCGGTCTCCCTGGGAACAGTGGGCGGGCACCTGGGCGTGCTCCGGGACGCTGGCCTCGTCGCGGGTACCCGCTCGTCCCGACGGGTCATTTACCGCCGCACCGAGCTCGGCGACCAGCTCGTCACCCGGGCGCCGCGACACCACCGACCTCAGCGGCGGACTCCCACCGTCTTCGACACTGCTCGGTGACGGCGGGGTGCCGCTCGCTCCGGTGTCCACGTCGCTGCGCCACTCGCGAGTAGGCATCACCGCCAGCCGCTCCGAATACCTCGCAACGGACACAGGTTGCGTCATTCTCCACGCGACCACAGCGACCACGGTGCGACCATACGAGCCTCCGAGCCCCGCGCCCAAGGACCCCGTCGAGAGCATCTGAGCTGGTCAGGAGGGTGGGCGCGGCGGGGTTCGAACCTGCGACCGCCTGTGTGTAAGACAGGTGCTCTACCGCTGAGCTACGCGCCCGGACGTGCAGTCAGTCAGACGTGCAACCGATTAGGCCGCCAGGGCGATCAACGCCTTGTCCCAGGCGGTTTGGTCCCGTGCCTCGCCGGGGCCGTTCATCTCCGCGAACGCGATGATGCCCTCGGTGTCGATGACGAAGGTGCCGCGGTTGGCGAACCCGGTGGCCTCGTTGAACACCCCGTAAGCCTGCGCGACCGCGCCATGCGGCCAGAAGTCGGCCAGCAACGGGAAGGTGTAGCCCTGTTCGGCGGCCCACACCTTGTGGGTGGGCGAGGCGCACACCGAGACGGCCAGGATCTCGGTGGTTTCGTTCTGGAACTTCGGCAACTCGTCGCGCACCTGGCACAGCTCGCCCTGGCACGTGCCGGTGAAGGCCAGCGGGTAGAAGACCAACAGCACGTTCTTCACCCCACGGAAGGACGCCAGCGACACGTCCTGGTTGTTCTGGTCCTTGAGGGTGAACTCCGGTGCGGTGACACCAACGTCGAGCGGCATGAACAGTCCTCCTGATCCATCGACGCGCGATACGCCGACGCGAAGCAGACTAGCGTCAGCGCTTGCCGCGTGCCTTCGGCTGGACCAGCCGGTTCGCTGTCCAATCCCCCAGGTTCATGGTCAGGGTCTGGGTGAGACCGGCCGTCGGGGCGGCTTCGGCGACCTCGCTCGGCTCGACGTGCCCGCGCTTGCCCGTCTTCGGGCTCAGCACCCAGACCGAACCGTCCTCGGCCAACGGGCTGATCGCGTCCATCAGGGCGTCGACCAGATCACCGTCCCCGTCGCGCCACCACAACAGCACCACGTCGATGACCTCGTCGGAGTCCTCCTCGACCAGCTCACCCCCACAGTGCTGCTCGACGGTCGCGCGCAGGTCGTCGTCGACGTCCTCGTCCCAACCGAGTTCCTGCACGACCATCCCGTGCGCGATACCGAGCCTCTCGGCGTCGTTCCGGGAATCCCCCGCGGCGACCACGGTGCGGTCCTCCTTTACGTCCTCGACATCGTCCAGCTCGGCGGGTCACCGAGCGGCCGTGGTGTCGACCTCCAGGAGAGCGAACAGGCTGGACGCGACCTGCGCAAGCCAGCGCCCCCGCCCGCCGGCAACCAGCGCCGCCTGGCAACAGCATCTGGCCACGCTGGCGGGCACCTTCCTACCGAGTTCCGGTGCGCGCAGGGATGAGGCACGATCAACACCTCAGGCCCTGCGCCACACGCGTCGGGCAGTCCGCCTCCCCACCGATGAGGAGCACACGTTGGCTGAGCAGCCGGCAGCAGCGAGCACCCCGGCCCGGGTTCGGGTGATCCGTGAGGGCGTCGCCGCCCACCTGCCCGATATCGACCCCGACGAGACCGGCGAGTGGCTGGAGTCCTTCGACGCCGCACTCGCCACGTCCGGCCCGCAACGCGCCCGGTACCTCATGCTGCGCCTGCTCGAGCGCGCCAGTGAGAGCCGGGTTGCCATCCCCGCCCTGACCTCCACCGACTACGTCAACACCATCCCCACCGAGAACGAACCGTGGTTCCCCGGCGACGAGGACGTGGAGCGGCGCTACCGGGCCTGGATCCGCTGGAACGCCGCGGTGATGGTGCACCGGGCGCAGCGCCCGGGTGTCAGCGTGGGAGGGCACATCTCCACCTACGCCTCCTCCGCTGCGCTGTACGAGGTGGGGTTCAACCACTTCTTCCGCGCCAAGGGCCACCCGGGCGGCGGGGACCAGATTTATATCCAGGGCCACGCCTCTCCCGGAATTTACGCCCGCGCGTTCCTCGAGGGCCGGCTCTCCGCGGAGCAGCTCGACGGTTTCCGTCAGGAGTACAGCCACGCCGGCCACGGTGGTGGGCTGCCGTCCTACCCGCACCCGCGGCTGCTGCCGGACTTCTGGGAGTTCCCCACCGTCTCGATGGGCCTGGGTCCGATGAACGCGATCTACCAGGCCCGGTTCAATCGCTACCTGCATGCCCGCGGCATCGCCGACACCTCCGACCAGAACGTGTGGGCCTTTCTCGGTGACGGGGAGATGGACGAGCCGGAGTCCCGTGGACTGGTGCACGTGGCCGCCACCGAGGGTCTGGACAACCTGAACTTCGTCATCAACTGCAACCTGCAGCGCCTGGACGGCCCGGTGCGGGGCAACGGCAAGATCATCCAGGAGTTGGAGAGCTTCTTCCGCGGCGCCGGCTGGAACGTCATCAAGGTGGTGTGGGGCCGGGAGTGGGACACCCTGCTGCACGCTGACCGCGACGGCGCCCTGGTCAACCTGATGAACAGCACACCCGACGGGGACTACCAGACCTACAAGGCGAACGACGGTGGCTACGTCCGGGAGCACTTCTTCGGCCGGGACCCGCGCACCAAAGAGCTCGTGAACGCGATGAGCGACGACGACATCTGGAACCTCAAGCGCGGCGGGCATGACTACCGCAAGGTGCACGCCGCCTACGCCGCGGCCGTCGCCCACCACGGTCAGCCCACCGTCATCCTGGCCAAGACCATCAAGGGCTACGGGCTGGGCACCCACTTCGAGGGCCGCAACGCCACCCACCAGATGAAGAAGCTCAGCATTTCCGACCTGAAGCTGCTGCGCGACCGTCAGCACATCCCGGTCACCGACGAGGTGCTCGACGCCGACCCCTACCTGCCGCCGTACTACCACCCGGGCACCGACGCCCCCGAGATCCAGTACCTGCTGGAGCGGCGCAAAGCCCTCGGCGGTTTCGTGCCCAGCCGCACGGTCACCGCGAAGGCGCTGCCCCAGCCCGAGGCCAAGACCTACGACGTGGTCAAGCGTGGCTCGGGTAAGCAGGAAGTGGCCACCACGATGGCCTTCGTGCGGTTGCTCAAAGAGCTGCTGCGCGACCCCGAACTGGGCAAGCGGATCGTGCCGATCATCCCGGACGAGGCGCGCACCTTCGGGATGGACTCGATGTTTCCCACCCTGAAGATCTACAACCCGCACGGGCAGCTGTACACCTCGGTGGACGCCGAGTTGATGCTCGCCTACAAGGAGAGCGAGCAGGGCCAGATCCTGCACGAGGGCATCAACGAGGGTGGCTCCACTGCCTCGTTCACCGCGGTCGGCACCTCCTACGCCACCCACGGCGAACCGATGATCCCGATCTACATCTTCTACTCCATGTTCGGCTTCCAGCGCACCGGGGACGGGCTGTGGGCGGCGGCGGACCAGATGACCCGCGGCTTCGTCCTCGGGGCCACGGCCGGGCGCACCACCCTGACCGGCGAGGGGCTGCAGCACGCCGACGGCCACTCGCTGCTACTCGCCTCGACGAACCCCGCGGTGGTGGCCTACGACCCGGCGTTCGGCTTCGAGATCGGCCACATCGTGCGCGAGGGGCTGCGCCGGATGTACGGCGAAGGTGGGCCGGACGGCAACGGGGAGAACGTTTTCTACTACCTGACGATTTACAACGAGCCCTACGTGCAGCCGGCGGAGCCCGACGGAGTGGACGCCGACGGCATCCTGCGCGGGTTGTACCGCTTCTCCCAGGCACCGGCCAGCACCGGGCCGCGGGCGCAGATCATCGCCTCCGGTGTCGGCATGCAATGGGCGCTGCGGGCACAAGACTTGCTAGCCGCCGACTGGGGGGTGGCGGCCGACGTGTGGTCGGCCACGTCGTGGACCGAGCTGCGCCGCGACGGGGTGGCGGCCGAGCAGGAGGCACTGCGGAACCCGGGCGCCGAGCCGCGCGTGCCGTGGGTGACGCAGGTGCTCGCGGAGGCGGCCGGCCCGGTGATCGCGGTCTCGGACTGGATGCGCTCGGTGCCCGACCTGATCCGGCAGTGGGTGCCCGGCGAGTACGTGACCCTGGGCACGGACGGGTTCGGGTTCTCCGACACCCGCCCGGCGGCCCGGCGGGTGTTCAATGTGGACGCCGAGTCGGTGGTGGTCGCGGTGTTGGCGGCGCTGGGGCGCTCCGGTGAGCTGGCGACGTCGGTGGCGGTGGACGCTGCGCAGCGGTACCGGATCGACGACGTCCAAGCGGCCGGGCCGTCGACCACCGACGCCGGCAACGCCTGAACTCCGCCGCCCGCCCCCGCCCCCGCCCCCGCAAATAGCGGGCTACTTGCGGCTTTTAGGAGCTCTCGCGCGCAAATAGCGTGCTATTTGCGGGCGGCGTAGTTTGCCAGCCGTGGCCGTAGCCGATCGCCTACCCGACCCGCTGCTGCGGCGGGTGCAACGCTCCTCGGGTGAGTTCTCCACCCAGGCCATCGCCACCATGTCCGAGCAGCTGCCGTTCTTCCGCCGTCTGGAAGCCGAACAGCGGGCCAGCGTGCAGCTGGTGGTGCAGACCGGGGTGGCCAACTTCGTCGAGTGGCTGCGCGACCCCGCGGCCGCGATCCGGTTGACCGCCGAGGCGTTCCGGGTAGCACCGCGCGACCTGACCAAGCGGGTGAGCCTGCGGCAGACGGTCGAGATGGTGCGCACCGCCACCGACGTCTTCGAGCGGCAACTACCGGCCCTGGCCGACGACGACACCCAGCTTGCCGCGCTCACCGAGGCGGTGCTGCGCTACGGCCGGGAGATCGCTTTTGCTGCCGCCACCGTGTACGCCGCCGCGGCGGAGTCCCGGGGTGCGTGGGACGCCCGGCTGGAGGCGTTGGTCGTGGACGGTGTCGTGCGCGGGGATCCCGACGAGTCGTTGCTGTCCCGAGCGTCGGCGCTGGGCTGGGCGCCCGGCAGCGAGGCCACCGTGGTGGTCGGCAACCCACCGGTGGACACCGGGTCGACCGCACTGGAGTCGGTGCGCACCGTCGCTGCCCGACACCGGCGCGAGGCACTGGTCGGCGTGCAGGGCTCGCGGTTGGTGGCCATCATCAGCGGCGACGTCGCCACGCCGGCCGAGCTCACCGACTTGGCCGCCTGTTTCGGCGCGGGGCCGGTGGTGGTGGGACCGCCGGTGGCATCGATGGGTGCGGCGCACCGCAGCGCAGTGGAGGCGATGGCCGGGCTCCGCGCCGTCCCGGCGTGGCCGGGGGCACCGCGTCCGGTGCTCAGCTCCGAACTGCTCGCCGAGCGCGTACTCGACGGCGATCCGTACGCCGAACGGGCGTTGCTGGACAACGTGGTGCGACCGCTGATGGAGGCGGGTGGGGCGCTGACAGTCACCCTGGACGCCTACCTGGAGGCGGGAGGCGCCGTGCAGAGCTGCGCGCGGGCACTGTTCGTCCATGCCAACACCGTGCGCTACCGGTTGCGCCGGATTGCCGAGGTGACTGGGCTGGAGCCCAGCGACGCCAGAGACGCCTACGCCCTGCGGATCGCCTGCGCGATGGGCCGTCTCGCCGCGGCCAAAGGTACCGCCTGAGAACGCCGGGGACCCCGCCCGGGATCCGCGCTGCTCAGCGCCGTCGTTTAGATGAAGCGCACAAGTTCCGGCGGCATACTTGGTCGGGGTGCACACCGACGGCAACCCCGCTAGGCGTGTTCCCTGGAGCGGTGATCGCATTCCTCGCCCCCGGGCAGGGCTCCCAGTCCCCCGGCATGCTGACGACCTGGCTGGAGCTGCCGGCGACCGCGGAGCTGATCGCCGGCTGGTCCGAGGTCACCGGGCTGGACCTGCGGCGTCTGGGAACCAGCGCGGACGCCCAGGAGATCACCGACACTTCGGTGACCCAGCCGCTTGTGGTGGCCATGGCGCTGCTGGCCCACGACCAGTTGCAGCGCACTGCCACCATCCCCCCCGACGCGATCGCCGCCGGGCACTCGGTCGGTGAGCTTGCCGCGGCCGTCGTCGCCGGGGTGCTCAGCGCGGACGACGCCGTGGACCTGGCCGGCGTGCGGGGCGCGGCGATGAGCGCGGCCTGCGCCGCGGAACCCACCGGCATGTCCGCTGTCCTCGGCGGTGACCCCGATCAGGTCCTCGCCCGGCTCGGCGAACTCGGCCTGGATCCGGCAAACCGCAACGGGGCAGGGCAGATCGTCGCCGCTGGCGCCCGCGCGGCGCTGGCCGAACTCGCCGAGCAGCCACCGGCGCGCGCCAGGGTCATCCCGCTGGCCGTCGCCGGCGCGTTCCACACCACCTACATGGCCCCGGCGCAGCAGGCGGTGGCGGCGCGGGCTGCGCAGATCCCGGTCACCGACCCAGTACGCCCGCTGCTGTCCAACGCCGACGGCGCAATGGTCACCGACGGAGCCGAGGTGCTGCGCCGCATCGTCGAGCAGATCACCCGGCCGGTGCGGTGGGACCTGTGCACCGAGGCGCTGCGGACCGCCGGGGTGAGCGCGGTGGTCGAACTGCCGCCCGCCGGCACCCTGGTCGGGTTGGCCCGCCGGGAGCTGAAAGGCACCGCGACCTTCGCCCTCCGCGGCCCAGCCGATCTGGCTGCGCTGGCCGACCACAGCGCCGGAGTATCACGGTGAGCCGCCCGCTGACGCTGCCACCCTCCCGCACCGGGGCACGCCTGCTCAGCACCGGTTCTTACCTGCCTGAGCGGGTGGTGACCAACGACGAGCTGGCTGCGACAATGGCCACCGACGACCAGTGGATCCGCGACCGGGTGGGCATCGTCAGCCGTCGCATCGCCCGTTCCGACGAGTCCCTGGTGGACATGGCCGCGGCCGCGGGGCACGCCGCCATCACCGACGCGCAGCTTGAACCCGGTGACGTCGACGCTCTCATCCTCGCCACCTGCACGCCGCCCAGCCCCATCCCCAACATCGCCGCCCAGGTCGCCACCGCCCTGCGCACCGGTGACATCGCGGCATTCGACCTGAACACCGCGTGCGCAGGCTTCAGCTATTCCATCGCCGTTGCCGCCGACCTGGTGCGTGCGGGTACCGCGACGAACGTTCTGGTCGTGGGTGCAGAGAAGTTCAGCGACTGGATCGACCCGACCGACCGGTCCACCGCGATCATCTTCGCCGACGGTGCCGGTGCGGCCGTGGTCGGCGCCGCGGACGCCGAGCACGGACCGACGATCGGCCCGGTCGCCTGGGGCAGCTCCGGGGACCAGTACGACGCGATCATCATCCCCGACCGCAGCTCCTTCCTGCACCAGGAGGGCCAGGCCGTGTTCCGGTGGGCCACCACCAAAGTGGCCCCAGTCGCGTTGCGGGCGGTAGAGCTGGCCGGTCTGGCGCCCGCGGACGTCGACATCCTGGTGCCGCACCAGGCGAACCTGCGCATCCTCGAGTCGTTGGCCAGAGCGTTGCGCAAGGCCGGCGCACGGGAAGACATGCTGCTGGCCCGCGACATCGTGCACACCGGCAACACCTCGGCGGCGTCGATACCGGTGGCGCTGGACCACCTGCGCAGCAGCGGTGCGGCCCGTAGTGGCCAGCTGGCACTGCTGGTCGGCTTCGGTGCCGGCCTGTCCTTCGCCGCCCAAGCGGTCCGACTGCCATGATTTGCCACCGGTCGACAACCCGACCGTCACCTGAGAAGAAGGAGCACACCTGTGAGCAACGACGAGATCACCACCGGATTCGCCGAGATCATCGAGGAGGTCGTCGGTATCGAGGCAGCCGACGTGACGCCGGAGAAGTCCTTCGTCGACGACCTGGACATCGACTCGCTTTCCATGGTGGAGATCGCCGTGCAGACCGAGGACCGGTTCGGCGTCAAGATCCCCGACGAGGAACTCGCCAACCTCAAGACCGTCGGTGATGCGGTGGACTACATCGCCAAGAACCAGTGACCCCCAGCACCACCAGCGCCGACGCCGCGGGGTCGGCACCGGGACCCGGAGTCGTCGTCACCGGGTTCGGTGCCACCACCCCGCTGGGCGGTGATGTCGCCTCCACCTGGGAGGGTCTGCTCGCCGGGCGCAGCGGCGTTGCGGTGCTGGAGCAGGACTGGGTGGCTCGCTACGACCTGCCGGTGCGGATCGCCGCCGAACTCGCCGTGGAGCCGACCGAACACCTCACCCGGGTACAGGCCCGGCGCCTGGACCGCAGCGAGCAGGTTGCCCTGATCGCCGCCCGGCAGGCGTGGGCGCACGCCGGGAACCCCGAGGTCGACCCGGAACGGCTCGGGGTGGTGATCGGCACCGGGGTGGGGGGTGCGGTCGCGCTGCTCGACCAGGACGACATCCTGGAGACCGCCGGCCTGCGCAAGGTGTCGGTGATGACCATCCCGATGCTGATGCCCAACGGCCCGGCGGCCACCGTGGGCCTGGAGCTGGGTGCGCGCGCCGGGGTGCACGCCCCGACGTCGGCGTGCGCGTCCGGATCGGAGGCCATCGCCTGGGCCTATCGGATGATCGTCGCCGGTGACGCCGACGTGGTGGTGGCCGGCGGGGCGGAGGCCTGTATCACCGCGATCACCCTGGCCGGATTCTCCCAGATGCGGGCGATGAGTACCCGCAACGACGACCCGACGACGGCATCGCGACCGTTCGACGTCGACCGCGACGGATTCGTCATCGGGGAGGGCTCCGGGGTGGTGGTGTTGGAGCGTGAGGCGTTCGCCGCAGCCCGCGGCGCCACGGTGCTGGGTCGGCTCGTCGGTGTTGGGATGTCCTCCGACGCCCACCACATCACCGCCTCGCCGGAAGACGGGGAGGGCCAGGCCCGGGCTATGTGCACCGCGCTGCGCCGAGCCGGGATCACCGGCACCGAGGTGGGCCACGTCAACGCCCACGCGACGTCCACCCCGATCGGTGACGCCGCCGAGTTCGCCTCGATCACCCGGGCGATCGGCGACCACCCGGTGGTGACGGCACCGAAGTCGACGATGGGCCACACCCTGGGCGCAGCCGGGGCGATCGAGTCGATCATCACGATGCTGTCGCTGAGCGAGGGCGTGATCCCCCCGACCGCGAACCTGACGCACCAGGATCCCCGGGTCCGCCTCGACGTCGTCACCGGCGAGCCCCGACGCGTCCAGGTCGACCTGGCGGTGAACAACTCCTTCGGTTTCGGCGGGCACAACGTGGCGCTCGCCTTCGCCCGCGTCTGAATCCGGTCAGCTCCGATCGGCCCCTTCTCGCGAGGAACCCGCCATGACCGCTTTGGACACCCGCCCGGGGTGGTGGATGAGGCGATCGACCCGGCCGATACCCGTCGGCGGATCACCGAGGCGCTGGCGCCCACGCCCCCACGCGCAGATAGCGGGCTATTTGCGCGAGAACGTCCCCCTCGACCGCAAATAGCCCGCTATCTGCGGTTCGTGCGGACGGAGTATGCGATCAGCCGACGCTGCGGTGCAGCCAGGTGACCTCGCACCCGTCACCGCCACTGCGAAAGGGTTCCAGCGCCTCGTCCCATGCCGTGCCCAAGGCGCTGTCCAGCTCGGCGGCCAGCCGCACGGAATCCGGGCCTGACCGCAGCATCGCTCGCAACCGCTGCTCCCCGAGCATCACGTCGCCGTTAGCGCTGGTACTGGCCCGCCACAGGCCCAGCCCGGGGACGTGGCTGAACCGCTCGCCGTCCACCCCATCGCTGGGATCCTCGGTGACCTCGAAGCGCAGCACTGGCCACGCCCGGAGCGCGGCGGCCAGGCGCGCCCCGGTGCCGACCGGGCCCACCCAGGAACACCCCGCCCGCAGCTGCCCGGGCGCGCAGGGTTGCGCCGTCCACCGCAGGCCTGACTCGGCCCCGAGGGTGCCCGCCAAAGCCCACTCGACGTGCGGGCACACCGCAGCAGGGGACGAGTGCACGTACAGCACTCCCGTCGTACCGGTTGCGCACTGCTCTGCAACGCCCACCATTCACCTCCAGCTCGACGAGGGACGTCTTCCCCAACGACCTCGTGAAGCGGTGACGGCGTGCTGCGTATGACGACAGTGTGCCCTGTGGGACGCCTGATGCGCCAGTGCACGGTTCTCGTCGGTCGGGCTGCTCGAAAGTAGTGGTCGTCAAGAGGTGGGGGCCGCGCTGAGGGGGGCAGACGTGGTTGGCGACACCGATGTCGCGACCGGAGCCGATGTGCTCGCGGACCCCGACGAGGGGACCGGAGCCGACGTGGTAGCCGAGGTCGGTGTCGACGCTGAGCTGGGTGAGGACGCTGAGCTGGGCGGCGGGGAGATCGACGACGAGTTGCCTGACCGGGGCGGTACCGACGGCGACGCGGGGTTGGGACCCGGGGCCGCCGGGGGCGCAGTACCCGTACCCGCCGGGGGCGCAGTACCCGGGGTCGGCGCTGGAGTCGGGGTCGCGCCGGCGGGGCTGCCGGGGGTGCGGAGGTAGCTGGCGCGGGGACGCCCGCGGGTGGCTGCCCTGCCAGACCCACCCCGGACCCATTCGGGCCGGCCGGGGGCAGCGGTTGCTGGGCTTGGGCGGGCTGCGCAACAGGGGGGTGCCCACACCCGCGTAGCGCAGATCGGCGACCGATTGGGTGACTGTGCCACTTTCGCCTGCGCGGTACGGCGTTACCCGCTGGTCGGGCCACCACGCGAAAGCAAGGACGCCGACGGCAGCGGCAGCGGCAGCGGCAGCGGCATGCCCACCGCCTTGACCGTCGAACCGCTGGCGAACTCGCGTGCTTTGCCGACGAGGAAGCGACCCAGCCGCAGGAAGGTCAGGCCGAAGCCGACCACCGGGATGATGAGGAAAATCAGCTGGAGCACGGCAGCGGCGACGGACAACCCCGAGGTAGTGGTGATGACGCCGACGAGCCGGGCGCCGCTGTCCCAGGCGGTCGCCACCATGCGGGGGGGTTTAGCAGCAAGAACACCATGTTCAGTAACAGCAGCGGAACGACCAGCGCGACCCACCCCACGACGATGACCCGCACCCTTCGCCGAAGCTCTAGCGCAGCAGGCTCTGCCTTCGTCCAGGGCAACACGCCACGCAGGATGGGCCCCACACGTTTCAACAGGTCGGGCACCCCGACCGCGTCGGACAGCACGTAATACCCCCGTCCAGACGCAGCAGCGGCAGCAGCTGCTGGACTATCTGCACCTGGACCAGAAAGCACACCCGGCTGATCCACGACGGCCAGCGGATCCGCGTGCATGGTACGGACGGGTACCTCGAGATCCTGCCCTAGCCACGGTTCGCACACGCGGTCATCTGGTGGGGCGAGTGGGGCAGGTGGGGCTCGAACCCACGACCTGACGGATTATGAGTCCGTTGCTCTGACCAGCTGAGCTACTGCCCCGTGATGGGTCAGAACTGTGCTCCTCCAACTGGACTCGAACCAGTCTGCTCCGGTGGTGACGTTACTGGGTGTGACCTCATCCGATGGCTCCTGACCAGCGGATGAGGTGAACAGTAACGTGTGACGAGAGTGGACACAAGGGGACGCCGGGGTACTCTCATCTTGCACGTACGTTGCACGCGAGAGGACATGATGGCCGGGTACAAGCGTCAGTTCGGGCGGCTCCGCAAGCTCCCGTCCGGCCGTTGGCAGGCGGGGTACACCGGCCCAGACACCGTCGTCTACGCAGCACCGCACACCTTCGCTGCGAAGCTCGACGCAGAGGCGTGGCTCACCGACCGCCGTCGCGAGATTGATCGCGAAGCGTGGTCTCCCCCCGGTGCCACCAAGGCCCAGGCGATGACGCTGCGCGAGTATGCGGAGACCTGGCTTGTGCACCGAACGCTCAAGCCGCGGACACGGGAGCACTACGACCAGCTGCTCCGCTCCCTCATCCTGCCGGCGCTCGGCGACGTGTCGCTGACGAGCCTGACGCCCACCATAGTCCGGACGTGGCACGCCGGGATGAACGCCAAGACGCCGACGATGCGCGCGCACGCTTACTCGCTGCTGCGCACCATCACCCGCACCGCGGTGGCCGAGGAGCTAATCGCCGCAAGTCCATGCACGGTGCCGGGCGCGGGCAGTAGCAAGCGCGTGCACAAGGTCAAGCCGGCGACGCTGCCGGAGATCGGGGCCCTGGTCGAGGCCATGCCCCCGCGGTACCGCGTGATGACGCTGCTGGCCGCGTGGTGCGGTCTCCGGTTCGGTGAGCTGGCCGAGCTTCGGCAGAAGGACGTGGACACCACGAACGGCGTGCTGCGTGTGCGCCGTGGAGTGGTCCGGGTGCAGGGCGAGGCGATGGTGGGAACGCCGAAGAGTACGGCAGGGATTCGCGATGTCGCTGTCCCGCCGCACTTGCTGCCCGCACTCCGGGACCACCTCGAGGAGCACGCTCAGGGTGGCCGGGAGGGCTTGCTGTTCCCCGCACTGGGAGGTGGGCACCTGTCCCCCACTGGGCTGTACAGCGTCTTCTACCCGGCCAGGGACAAGGCCGGCAGGCCCGACCTCCGGTGGCACGACCTCCGCCACACCGGCGCCGTGCTCGCCGCGTCCACCGGGGCGACCCTGGCCGAACTGATGGCACGGCTAGGCCACTCGACCCCGCAGGCCGCGCTGCGTTACCAGCACGCGGCCCAGGGCCGCGATCAGGAGATCGCTAGAGCGTTGTCGGCACTGGTGAGAGGTGCGGAATGAACAAGTCCAAGGTGCTTTGCGGCTTATGCAACCGGGTGCTGTTTAACCCGACAGGGCGGCAGCCGACCCGCGGTGAACGTGCGCAGCTCGAAGCTCTGCCGCCCTCGCTGGAGCCCCGCACCGGTGGCCTCCTACGCCGAGCGCTGGCTGGAACAGCGCAACCCGCTGAAGCCGAGGACGCGTGAGCTGTATGGCCGCCTGCTCTGCATTGGGCCCGACCAAGCCCACGGCGCGGGCGCACGCCTACGCCCTACTCAGAACGATCCTGTCCACCGCGGTGGACGACGGTCTCATCCCTGCCAACCCGTGCCGAATCCGGGGCGGTGGACAGACTCAGCGGGCGCACGAGATCCGCCTGTTGACCGCGCCGGAGCTGGTGAAGCTGGTGCAGGCCATGCCCGAAGCGCTACGGGCTGGGGTACTGCTGTCGGCCTGGTGCGGATTGCGTTATGGCGAGCTGGCCGAGCTGCGCCGCCGTGATGTCGAGCCGGACGGATCGGTGCTGCACGTGCGCCGCGGTGTCGTGTACATCGACGGACAACACATCGTCTCCGCTCCCAAGAGCGCCGCCGGGGTGCGGGACATCGCCGTGCCACCCCACCTGGCCCCCGCCGTGCTGGATCACCTCGACCACCACACCGCCAAGGGCACCGGGTCCCTGCTGTTCCCCGGCGAGGACGGAAACCACCTGGCGCACTGGAAGTTTCGGCACCAGCTCTACAAGTCCGCGAGGGTCATCGGCTGCGACGACTTGCACGTGCATGACTTGCGCCACCTGGGCGCGGTTCTGGCCGCGCAGTCGGGGGCGACGATCAAAGAGTTGATGCAGCGGCTGGGGCACACGAGTCCAGCGATGTCAATGAGGTATCAACACGTCGCCGCTGGTCGTGACGCGCAGATCGCGGCGACGATGTCGGCGATGGTGGCCAAGTGAACGACCCCGATCAGATGCAGGCGATGCTCGACCAGAACGACTACCTCCGGCAGCAGCTCCACGCGCTGGCGAAAGGGACCACCAAGCGTCGGCGGAGGTTCCTGCTCGCCGTCCTTCGCTGCGTCCGCTGCGGAGACGTTCTGCTAGAGGTTGTGGACCTCGTTCCCTACCCGGTTGTCAGGCATCGGCGCACGGAAGTTCACCCCGGTGCTGGCGCCTTCCCGGACCACGGCTCCGTTCAAGAGATAACCGCGTACTTCAAAGCCGCCGGGGAACTAATCCGTCAGGGCGAGTGGGTGTTCTACCCGATCCCGTCACCCGTCCCGCCGGTGGGCGACGCCGAGATGACTATCCGGACGGCGTGCAGGTGCCGCCAGGTGAACCTCACTGAGGCGGAGGTTTTCGCGGCGGTCCATGCTCCGCAGGTAGTGACGGTAGTGCACTAGTCCGGCGTGTCGCTAGTGGACACAGGTCGCCGGACGGGGTATGTTACGGCCTGCCAATGCGGCTGTGTCCGCGTCCTGCACATCTCGACGGGCAGCAGGCCAACCCTAAGAGGGTGGCCCCGCTATGTCCTGGCAGAAGAAGCCTGTCCCCGCTGCGAAGATCGCCGCTCGTCGGTTCGTTTCACTGACCGTCGCGTCCGAGTACGCAGACGTCAGCACAAAGACGATGCGCAGGTGGATCGCTGAGAGCAAAGTCCCCGGATACCGCGCCGGTCGACTGATCAAAGTCGATCTCAACGAGCTCGACAACGCACTTCGCCCGATGGTCACGGGCGGTGCGGCATGACGACCAGCAGAGACGATGCCGGCCCCGCCCAGCACCACCTGGACGAGGCCACTTGCACCACGAGGACCGCCACCCACCAGAGTGTCCAGTCTGCTGAGAATGGTACGCCCGTACCAGTCATTCTGGCGTCGCCCACCGTCACGGCAGAATGTCCAGACGAACAGCCCGAGGTGGACGCACCCGACTGGCCGCCTCGCCGAGATTGGTCCGGTGAACGGGCAGTGATTGTGGAGGCCCTGGCCCTCACAGTCGGCGAGGCGGCCAGTAAGCCGGACGTGCCGGCGTTCGGCAGTCCGGCGTGGCACGACGCCTCACCCGTGGCCAGGTTGCTGGCAACGGTGAGGCACCTGCTGGACGTGCATGACCGCTGTTCCCGGGCTGAATGGTCCTGGTGGGACCGATGCCGCCAGGACGAAGAGGGGCGGCTCACCGCCCAACGTGAGGCCTCGCACGCTGTAAGCGCGGCCGTGGACTGGTCGGCTCAGAGTCTTCGGCCATCACACGCCGAACTGGTCCACCGCCGCGCGGTTGTGGTGGTGCCGCGGTGATCGCCTACGGGACGAACGCGGTCGGCGAGCTGTTGGACCGGGTGATGGTGTTCGTGGGCCGGTTCTGCCGGTTCCCCGACGATCACGCCCTGGTGGCTGCGGTGCTGTGGGCGGTGCACGCGCACATGGTGCTGCACCTACACACCACACCGCGCCTGGCGCTGCTGAGCCCTGAACCCGGGTCGGGTAAGACGCGGGTTCTGGAGGTTCTGGACCTGCTGACCCCGGACCCGATGTTCGTGTTTTCCGCGTCCCCGCCGGCGATCTTCCGGACCATGCGCAACCAGCCGACCACGCTGCTGTTCGATGAGGTGGACACGGTGTTCGGGCGCCGGGGCAAGGACGACGACAACGGCGACCTGCGCGCCCTGTTGAACGCCGGGTACAAGCGGGGCGCCACCATCCCGCGGTGCGTCGGTCCGATGCACACCGTCGAGCACTTCCCGGTGTTCGCCGCGGTGGCCCTGGCCGGGCTCGGCGACCTCCCCGACACCCTGATGAGCCGGTCGGTGATCGTCCGGATGCGTAAGCGCAAGTCCTCCGAGCCGGTGGAGCCGTTCCGTCATCGGGTGCACGCCGCCGAAGGCCACGACCTGCGCGACGAGCTGGCCGACTGGGCAGCCGAGGTGGGTGAAGGCATCGGGCAGGCGTGGCCCGAGCTGCCCGAGGGCGTTGTGGATCGCCCCGCCGAAGTATGGGAACCGTTGTTGGCTGTCGCTGAGGCCGCTGGCGGGCGCTGGCCCGGGCTCGCCAGGGATGCCTGTGTGGCCCTGTGCGCGGTGGCCAACGACCGCACGGTGAGCCTCGGCGTCCGGCTGCTGCGCGACCTGCGGACGGTGTTCGGCGACGCTCTCACCCGCACTACGGTCGACCTGCTGGCCCGCTTGCACGGGGAGACCAGCTACGGCACCGACGACGACGGGGAGGACGTGTTCCTCACCGACGCCCCGTGGTCGTCGCTGCGCGGGGTGCCGCTGGACCCGCGGGGCCTGGCCCGCCTGCTCGGCCAGTACGAGGTGCGCTCCACCAAGGTCAAGATCGACGGCCGATCGGCTCAGGGATACCGCCGTGTGGACTTCTGGGACGCCTGGCAGCGCGAAGGCGCCTCCCCAGGGTCGGAAACAGCGGAACCTGTGGAACCTCCGGAACCGCGCAGGTCAGAGGCACCGTCGTGGGTTCCGGACACGGTGCAGCCTCCGGAACCTTCCGGAACCCGGGGCGGGGAGGTTCCGGAACCAGGTTCGGCTCCGGAACCCGAAACACCCACCCTGACCTGCGGCGTTCCGCAGGTTCCGCAGGTTCCGGACTTCCGACGCCCGGAGGGAGACGGCGACGGCCGGTCGGGCAAGCCGGCACCTCACTGCAGGCGCTGCAACCAGCAACTGCTCCTCGTCGTCGCGGGCAGGGACATCTGCGCGGCCTGCTCAAAGGGCGCGGCGTGACCGGCGACCCGAGGGCCACGCTCGCCCTGGATGACCTTCTCGTCACCACTAGCACGGCGACCGCGAGCGCGCTCCGCGCACAAGTTCCGGCGCACCTGCTGGACCAGGCGGACGCCGCCGCGGGCGACGCCCGGACCCTGCTCGGGCGCGTCGCCGAAGCGATGGGCAAGCCACTGCGCGACTTGCACCCGGCTGCCGTGGACGGGTGGCTGCGCCTCTCAGCGGTCGACGCACTCCGCGGGTTCCTCGACGGCTCGTGCCGGGTGTGCCTGCACAACCCCACACCGCGCCGGTACGAACCGATCTTCGCGTGCGCCTGGTGGCCAGGGCTGGCGGTGTACCAGCACTGCATCACCCTGCTGCGGGCACCCAACCAGGTCGCCGACGCGACCTGCGACCGTTGCGGGCGGGTGTGCGCCGGACCTGCCACCGGGGACGGTATCCACCCCCTGACGCTGCAGCTCGGGGCGCTGACCTTCAACGCCGGGGCATGCCTCGACTGCCGACCTCACGATATGGGCCAGCTGTGACCGCCCGGTCGGTGCCGCCGGTGAGCACGTCGGGCGCGGTCCCGATGCTCATCGTCGCCGACGGCCGGGTGGCCGCGCACATGGCGGTGGCGATCACCACCTACGTGGACAACGCCCGACGCAAATACCGGGCCGTGCCACCGGAGCTGCGCCCTATCGCTCAGGCACTGGCAGCGAGCGCCATGGCGAGCCAAGCGGGGACAACGATCGACCACCCCGCGGCTGTTGCTCATGCTGAGCGGGTGGAACCTCAGCTGCTCAGCATTGCGCAGGTCGCTGCCGCCCTGCACGTCTCCACCCGCACCGTCCGCCGCATGATCGCCGAGGGTGCCCTGACCGCAGTCCACGTCGGACAGCTCGTCCGAATCCGGGTCACCGACCTGGATGACTATCTCACCCACCTCAGATAAGGGAGCACACCATGCTGAAGCCCACGGAGATCACGAGCCTCATCTCCGCACCACCCAGCGGGCTGCTGGCCGGCCGGGTCGCTTTCCTCTCGCAAAGGGAACACACCGCACCCGACCGCACCACGAAGCAGTTGGCGTTCCTCGACGACGCCACCGCACTGCACCCGCGCACCGCCGGGCAAAACACCCCGGCGTACCAACATCCCGGTGTGCGCACCGCCGACCCACGTCGCGGCGGTGGACCACTGTCGCCGGTTGAGATGGCGTGGTTGGCACGCCTGCCCGCCGACCCAACCCAGGTGTCGTTCACCGATGCCGAGGCCTTGTCGTCGTTGGTCAAGGACGTATCGCCCATCAAATACCCCATCGACGCGAAACTCGTTGCGTCGCACTGGGACCCAGTGCGAGACGTCCACGACGAGAACTCAGCACGCCGAGACATAGCGAACACCCGAGCACTTGTCCTGCCGCAGGTACCTCACTCGGCACTCGCCGCCGCCGCCGATGCCGTCGCCAACGAGAACCCGGCACTCAGCCCCAGCGAAGCACTCCATCGTGGTAGCCAACTGGTGGATGCCGCCGCCGAACAGCGGACGGCCACCAAGCAGGACCGCATCGACAACGCGCAACACACCCTCGACCGCCTCGCCACCGCCCGCGCCGAGCGCACCGCCACAACCCGATGAACGGCGCCAGTCAGGGTAGGGGGTCAGAGCCCCCACCCGTGGTGTCATCACGACCGATGCGTACTGCTGCTCGCGGTCCGTACGGGATTGGGGGATCAGACCCGAAGGCCCCCGAGATGCCGTTCCCGACCTGCCGGGCCTGCTGGTCGGTGCTCCCACCCATGGCCCACCAGGGCAACGCCCGCGTGTGGTGCTCCGATGCGTGTCGAATGTGGGCAGCAGGCCGCCCGGGCGAGAGGCGTCAGCGGGCAGCCACGTTCCAGTCGACAAGGGACGCGCTGCGGGCGTGGGCCGGGCCGGACTGGGACCGCAGTGAGCAGCCGTGGGACTACCGGTTCCCGTTCAACGCCCGGCAGGTGGCGGAGGAGCTACTGCGGGAACTGGAGGCTTGCGAGTGAACGGTGCCGTAGTCCGTGGCGATCACGTCGACCGCATCCCAACAGTGCAGAAGCTCGCCGTGCCGTGACACTCATTTGGTAGCCGCACGGCGAGCTTGGCTCACCGAGCATGGTTACACCCTGCGCACCGCCCCGGCGGGTCTGGCCAGCGGGGCGCCCCACTGGGCCCGCGCCGGCGAGCTGTCAGCGCTGGAGCCCTGACGATCCGGGGCCGCATGCCTCACGCGGATAACATTGGGCGCGTTCTGCAACCTGGATGACCCTCGCCTACAACCCCTGCGGACGTTGCCGTGGGGGTTGTAGGTCTGGCGTGTTGTCTTCGCCTGCCAGGTCGAGCGGAAGCCCTCCCCGTCGGGCAAGCTCGCGGACCTGCTCCGCCCGGCCACGGTCGTGCTGCAACGTCTCCTGCACGTACGCCGCCAGGACTGCGGACCAGCCGAGCACCCAGTAGAAGTCCGCGGGTGACCCCGCCGCGCTGGCATCACCGGACAGTCCCGCGATCGTCCCCTCGACATCGAAATGGAGGTGCCGACGAAGTGTCTCCAGCGACGGGTGCACCGCGGTGTTCATCGACCGGTACACCGAGTAGATCATCTTCTTCTTGGAACCGAAGCGGTCGCACACCACCTGGAAACTTGGCCGCTCCCCAGCGTCGCGGGGCGCGTTCACCATGTCTACGAGATCGGGCGGCAGCTTCGTCCACGCGCCCAAGTCTCCGGCCGCGGTGACGTTGTTCGCCCTCCAGTGCGAGACCACCCGCTCTGGACCGCCCTCGGTGAGCCGCACCCACTCCGCCCAGATTGCGTGCTCGAACGCGACCCGGACGTTCACCGTGGCTGAGTAGGGCGCGCCGTTGTCATGCAGCAAGACGGCGGCGGCGTCCTGGTTCAACGCGTACATCGTCAGCGGATAGCAAACCCGGAACGGGATCTCGTCCTCCGGATCCACCACGATCGGTGCGCGCTGCACCTTGAACATCTCCAGCACCCCGCGTGCCGCCAGCAGATACCCACGGTTCAAATCTTCGACGTCATTGTCATCCACCCGGCGATCGTGCACTTCGCGCTCGACGCTGCCCAGCCCGACCCAGGCTGTAGGCCCGGGGTGACGACGAGGTACCGCTAGGCCGTCGGGCCAAGCACGCTCGGGTCTGCCGTGGCGCTCGGGCCCACGACCGCGGCAGGAGCAACGGCCAATTCTCCCCACCAGGCGCCACGCACCGCCAATCGCTGGCTGTCTTAGTTGTCATAGGGGTGGTGCTCGCTCCACCCCTCACCATCCCAGAGCAGGACACGTCTTCCGAGTGACGGTGCCAGCCACAGATGTGTCACCGCCCCGGGTAGCGGCGGGGGATCGGGAGGAAGCGCATCGCCGAAAGCCAGGCCGTAGAAGACTGGGAACCCCAGTGCCGTCCGGTGGATAACTAGGAACAGGTGGCGCTCGTCGGTGTCTGCCCGTCCGACCTTGGCCAGGTGTCCCGCGAGGTTGCCGGTGGCGAACGCCGCTTCGAGCGCGGCGCGCAGACCGATCAGCTCTTCATCGACTGCTCCTCCGTCACCGCTGGGCATCACCGAGGTGCCACGGGACCGGGAGGCATCCTCTGCGAGCACGGTGCGATGGCCTGTCATGGACGACGAGCTCTCGTTGGTGAGCCAGGCGATGTCCTCGTCCGTGCGTGACGGATCTCGGTAGGGCAGGTCTTCGGGACGCTGCACGCCCGCGGCCTCGCAAAGTCTTGCGATCCGTCGGTACACCAGCTTTAGCCGGGGAATGTCCTGCGCCGAGCCAACGGAGATGCTCCACCACCACTCGCCAGCAGCAGGCCACTTATAATTATCGTGGCCCAGCAGCGACACCGTGTGCAAGGCGTCCTGCCGCCCCACGGTGGTCACCTCGAAGGCCGCCTCACGTCCGTCCAAGAGTGTGAGCATCGCATCGACGGCTCCCTGCTTGCCGCCGACATCCCAAGCCCTGGCGACAACACCCGTAACCCGCTCAGCCACACCGCACGCAAAGCGTTCCTGGAGGCTCATACCAGACAGCCGATCGGTCACCGCTGGATCACAACACGGCAGCGCGTGCCATGAGGGCGACTTGCCTACGATCGTGGGTCACCGTCGACCTCCGCGCGCACCACCTTCGAACATGCATGCCATGTTGCCGACATCATTGCCCTGCTCGAAGCCGGGATGAAGGGTGCCCCGCTGTTGGTCAGCGGGTCGATGGGCCAGCAGCGCGAGCACCCACTCCTCTCGGAGGCTCGCCAACAGCGCGGCCAGCTTGCCCGCCTGCTCGCGCAGCTCAAGTTGCCGGATGAGGACGGGCTCTTGTCGACCTCCGCGAAGGCGCGCAAGGCCGCCCAGGCGCGCTGGTCGAGGCGGACCGGCGCCTGAGCCCGCCACGGTGTCGCGTGAGGGAGCTGGCTGCCCCGTGGTCTACCCCAGCAGCTCGCCCAGCGCTTCGTGGACGCCCGGGTAGGTGGAGTCCTCGGCGAGGATCTTCTCGAACTGGTTGCGGGCCTTGGCGTCGTGTCCGAGGTGGGCCTCGGCGGACCCGCTCTCGAAGCGGGCCCTGTGCCGGGCAATGGCTGACCGGGAGGGGAACCGGAGGGCTTCGCGGGCAACCACGACCGCGGCCGCATCGTGTCCGAGCGCCCGCAACGCAGCCGCTCGCACGGCGAGCGCCATGGCGGTGACGTCGTCGGTGTTGTCGATCGCGTCTGTTCGGGACACGACAGCTTCCGGGTTCCCGCAGCGGAGGGCGAGGTCCGCCTGGGCCAGTCGGGCCACCGCGCCGTCCGGCAGGCTCTGCGCCGCCGACTGCGCCTCGGCGAGCTCGCCTCGCTCCTCGTGCAGCATGCCGACCAACAGCCCGACCAGTAGGCGCCCGAGGGGCAGCGGAATCGGCAACCCGGCCGCCGTGGCGGTCACCCTGAGGGCCGCTGCGTAGCCCGCGACCTCGTTGTCGTCGTCGGGTGCGCCCGGGGTGCGGTAGACGGCGGACAGGTGCCCGAGGGCCCAGTCCGGGGCAACCGTCGCAGCCAGGACACCTCCCACGGTGTGAGCCGCGACCGCCTGCCTTGGGTGCGTTGCCGCCTGGTGGAACAGCGCCATCCACACCGCCGAGGGTAGGCCGACCCCGTTGCCGCGTGGCGACCGAGACTGAACCGGAGGATGGCGATTGACAAGGCCGACGACGACCTGGCGCAGCGGAGCAGCGCTCCCTTCGCTATGCACTGATCTCCGAAGGGAGAATAGACGACGCCTCGGCTTATGTGGCCACACTGACCTACGGTGAGCTCGGGCTGTTCATCGCCGGCCCTGGCCGGCTGGCCGCTGCAGGCGGTCGAGGAGTTGGTGCGGATCATGGGTGACGACAAGACAGCGGCGGAACTGTTCCGGGACTTGAGTGAGGAGTCGCAGGAGTCGGGTGGGGACGAACCGGCGTGACCAGAGGCGGGGGGTTCACCAGCCAGGACGTCGGATGGATGTTGAGCGGAAAGTGTGGGCTGGCCTGCGTCAGTTCGGTGGAGTGGAGGGACATCAACCAGAACTTCCGCGCCGACCTACCGCTCGACGCGATGGGCTTCGATCCCGGGGACCTCGCCTTCTGTTACAGAATCGGCAAGACTCGCGCATCCGAACCGACACTCCTCATCACGCTCCGCGGCCAATGCGTGTTCCGCCTCGACGTCAACGGCGACCACTTCGATGGCACGGACTACTACCGCGGGGTGACGCACCTACAGACGAGGCGCTCGCCGGGGGGCGTCGAAGACTTTGATCCCAACCCGTTCGGAGTGCCGGCGGTGCGCGAGGGTGAACGTGTTGACGACTCGACCTACTACTCGATTCTGAGCTCGTTTGCCACCCTGAGTAAGATGGATATTACCCGCTTGAACTGGGAGAATGTGCCTGAGGGGAGGCGACCATGACGACACCGGACGAGTTGCGTGAGCAGGTAGTCGCCGGGTTCGCCGCGTCGATTGATGTCCGGCCCTACGGTCGAGACTTCTTGCTAGGGCTACCGCAGACCTTCGAAGACGGCACACTTCTGTCGGTGCTGGTGACGAACATCGGCGGACAGGTCGAGGTGACCGACCGCGGCCTCACAGCCGAACAGCTCTCACTGGTCGGCGTGGACATCACGCGGGGTGTCGCTCAGTCCTCCTGGGAGGCTGTCCGCACGTCGGGCCACACACTGCCTGCGATGGGTGCCGAGAGTTGGGAGATCAGCGCCGCGGGCGGCTGGGAGCAGCTATCTCACCTCGTTCAAGTAGTAGCTGACACTGCTTTGCGAGCAGAGGGGCTGAGGGTTCTGACCCGTCAGGTGAGGCACCGGACGTTCTCGGAATCCGTTGTAGTGCGGCTTGCTGAAGCACGCCTGCCGGTTGTCCCCCGTGCGCCGATGAGTGGTCGAAATGGGAGTGCCAGGCTGGTGACCTGCAAGGTAGACGTCGAAAGTGGGTTCTACGTCCAGGCGCTCGCCGGACGCGACTCCGAGGCGCGCCTGCAGGCGTTCGACCATGGATTCGCACTCTTCTCGACCGCCGTTCCTGATCAGCGTCGCAGAATCGCGGTATTGCAGGATGCTCCGTGGCCCGCATGGCAGGTCAACGATCTGAGGGATGTTGCGACTGTCCTGACGGGCGACGAGTTCCCCGGCCGGCTACAAGAGTTGACGTCGAGGGTCGACTACTAGCCCAAACGGGTGAACCTCTGACGCGTTCCTGCTGGTCGTCTAAACCACACGCGTGTGGTTCGTCGGGGTGGGTCAGCATGGTCGGCACATGAGCAGATGGCACCCGTGGCGGGCACATGCGCGGCGGCCCAGGCGAGCAACTACCCGGCCGATCCCGCCTCCCCGCTCCCGGCCGCTCGCTGCTGGGCGGCGGCGCGGGTGCGGCTGCGTGCAACACGGTCGTGTTGGCCGGCCACCTACCCCGTGACGGGAACTGCCTCTCCGCCGTGACTTGAGCAGGCACCCGGACGGCCCCCCGACATGCTGACGGTGGAATCCTTGCACTGGTTCATGTACCCCGTGCCCTTGGAGAAGTTCGGGATGCAGGTGAAGTAACTGCAGATGTCACCAGGCGGGCTGGTGATCTTCGCCCCCCGACCGCAGTAGTTGTAGCCGTACGGGTTCGCCGGTGCCCCACACAGATCAACCTCCTGCACCGCCGGAGCGGGCGCCGGAGCGGGCGCCGGAGCGGGCGCCGGAGCGGGCGCCGGAGCGGGCGCCGGAGCGGGTGCTGGTGCTGGTGCTGGTGCTGGTGCTGGTGCCGGTGCCGGTGCCGGTGCCGGTGCCGGTGCTTGAGCGGATGGTAGCGCAGCGGGCGCAGCGGGCGCAGGAGCTGGCACCGCCACTGTCGTACTAGCTCGTGGCGGTGCCACGACTGATGTTGTGGTCGGGGGTGCAGTCATGGTGGTGGTGGTGGGCGGTGCCACCGCACTCGGCGGCCGGCTCAACGAAGTCGTGGGCGCCGCTGTCGTGGGCGCTGACGACGCCGCTGTCGAGTCCACCGGAACAGGCGGTTTCGGTGACAACGCCCCGCCCGCCATGGTGACCACGAACGCGGCACCCAGCGTGAGCGCGGCGGTCTTGCGGGTACGAATCCTCGCCCACTTCATCCGGCCCCGGACGAGTGCGATCAGCGCCACAACGAAACCGACGAGACCCACGAAGATCAGAAATCCACCCACAGAATCCCCCGACTTTGACGTCCCCCTTGTAGGGGAATGCGTACACCCAAAGGGGACGAGTGCCAACCCCGCCAGTTAGGTGAACTGCGAACGCGCTGCCGTAACAGGAGGTTCGAGCCGACCGGTCACCCGATCGAGGCTTACGCCGGTACCCGCCCCTCTGGGATGCTTCGCCCAGCTCCCACCCGACGATCCCCCTCGCGGGGTGGGAGTGAGGCGGTATCGGTCACACAGAGCCCAGCAGCCCCCGCCCCCGCCGTCTCGGGGCGCGCTGAGAGCGTTTGTGCCCCCCGCGTCGGCTGGCGGGTAGAGAACGTCCACCGCCGCACGCTTAGCGTTGCAGCGACAGCAGAACACCATGCGCCACCGACCCTGGCGCGCCGGTTGAAGCCTCCCCCAGTCACCGCCAGCAATACCCGGAGGCGATCCCATGGAGCAACTGAGGAAGGTTGGGGAGAGCTGGCGACGCGGGAGTCCTGACCGAAGCCGAGTTCGCCGACAAGACGGCGCAGATCCCCGGTGGCCTCTGACAGCAGGATCTCACGCCGGCCGGATCGACGCCGCGGGCATCCACTGCATCATCGGCACCTGGCCCCGCTTGTTTACCGGCTGCACCACGAACCGCACGCAGGCGATCCACGCCCCGCTAGAGCTGCGCGCCCACGCCAGCAGCTCACCCGTGGCGTACCCGGTGAGCGCCAGCCCACCCTTGGTGATCTTCAGCGGCTGGGTGTTCGGCAGACCGGGTGTCCGAGGGGGAACAGCGAGGCGAGGTCCACGATCACCGGCAGGGGCGGGTCCACAACGCGCCCGTTACCCATGGTGTCGGGCCAGTACTCCAGGGGGTCGAACACGCAGGCGACGTTACGGGTGGTGTTGAACGCACGGAGACGCTCTCCCCGCCCTGCACTCCAACAGCCCATCCGCGACAGGCGACCACGTGCACTGTTGCGGGCGGGGCACCCCCACCCCCGGACCACGGGCGAGGGTGCATCGGGCTCGTAGGCTTGGCGTGCCGCCGTCCCCGTGCCCTGTCCCCCCTCGCGCCGGGGGCGGCGGCCCATCTGTCCACAAGTGTGGATAGCTGTGCACAACCTGACCCCCTGGCCCGATCGCCGCGAACAGCCCCACCCAGAGACATACCGGGATGGGGCTGTTCGTCGCTCTACGGCCCGCTCAGGGGGCAGTCTGACCGTCCACGCCTGCACGAACAGCGGCAGGCCGAAGGAAATGCGTGGTCCAACGCCGAGTTGCAGATCCTGGTGTCATCAGGATCTGCACCTCAGCTATCGCAGCGGTGACAGGGCACAACGAGGGACTGTCCGCCGTGATCTTGCACAGGTGGGGCAAACGCCACACCTGCGGCCCAAGCGGTCCGTCACCGACCTGATCATCGGCAGCGACCTCGCCGAGCTGAACGTCCCGGCCTGGCTGCGACGTCTCGGCGGGCCCACCACGCACCACCCGACGGGAAACACCCCACCCCGACACACCGGGGTTGGGGGTGTTGGTCGCTCTACGGCGCTCTCAGCGTCGGCTACACGAGTGCCGGTGTTGTGGTAAGCGAGGACGCCGCCGCTGCCCGGCGCATCGCGCCGTCGGGGACCTTCGTGTAGACGGTCGTCGTCTCGATCTTCTGGTGCCCGAGCAGCTCTTGCACTGCCCGCAGGTCCCGCTCGACGGCGTAGGCCAGTGTTCCGAAGCGGTGCCGCACGGTGTGTGCCGTCCAGCCGCCGCCCAGCGCCCCGCTGATGAGCTTGCCGAGATAGGCCGGGCTGAGGTGCCCGCGTGGTGCGCTGCGGGTGTCGCCGCGATGGTGGGCGGGGAACACCCAGCCACGCGGGATGAGGGTGAGGAGCTGGCCGAGGGTTGTCACCGACCGGTACACGGCGCTCATGGCGACCCTTGCCCATCACCCGCAACGACCACCCGTTGCAGTCCTGGAGTAGGTCGTCGGTGTGCGCCGCGGCCAGCTCTGCGCGGCGGATGCCCGTCTCAGCGAGCAACAGCAGCGCCAGGCGTACCCGTGGATCGGCCGCTGCTGTTGCCGCCGCGAGGCGGTCGGACGGTACCGGTCGGGGTAGGCCACGCTCCGGGGTGATCGGGGGCAGCGTCGCCGCAGGGGACACCGCGATGTGCCCTGCGGCTTGGCCCCAGGCGTAGAAGCTGCGCAGGCTGGATCGGTAGCTGCGCCGGGTTTCCCGTGACCACGACCACCCGGCCAACCAGTCGACCAGCTCGGTGCGGGTGATACTCCACGGGTCGCGGTCAGGGAAGTCGTCGGCCAGTCGCCGCAGGTGGTAGCCGCGGAGGTAGCGGGTCGTCGCCGGACGGTCCGCAGCCTGCAACTCCAGCTCCCACCCCGCCAACGCTCGCGCCCACCGCACGGTGACGGTGAGATCCCGCCCCGCGTGCGGGGTCGTCGCGGTCACGACGCGGGGACCGGGACGAGCAGGTTGTAGAGCCGCTCGACCGCCTCAGCCACCCGCACCGGCTCGTTCAGCGGGCCACCGTTGTGGACCTCTGCGCGCATCCACCCGGCCCTGATGAGCAGGTGATCAGGGCCGCGTTCCATGATGTCGTAGGCCATCGCGGCGACGGCGCTGCGGGCGTCGTTCCAGTCGAGCCCGTCGAGCACCCCTTCCCGGCCCATCATGGCCGCGATGTCCTCGTACACGGTCGCAATCTCCGAGTCCGGTTCCCGCCCGATGATGACCGGCATCCGGGCGAACAGGTCCAGCGCCTCCGCTACGGGATCGGCGGGGGTGCAGTTCGGGTCGAAGGTCTCCCCGGCGCTCATCGGTTCGCCTCCTCCTCGACACGGGCCAGGGCATGCCCCGCCTCGGACATCGCTGCGACCAGGGCAGCGGCCTGCGCGCCGAATAACGGGTCGCCGCCACCAAGGTCGAAGACTTCAAGGTGGGGCGGCTGCACACTGAGCCCTCCGTCGACGTACCAGCTCTCGAACTGGCCGACGAACACCACCGCGCCCTTCACCTCACCTCGGGTGCCACGACTGACCGGCACCAACGCTGAGAACGCCTCGTGCAGGCGGGACCACCCGGTGTCCTCCACGTCCAGGTGATCGGCAGGCAACGTGCACCACCCCGGGCAGGGCGCGGGCTTCGCTACCTCGGGGCGGGTGTGCGACGTGGCCATGGCCCGACCGCCGTTGATCCGGGTGAGCATCGCCGTGGCCTGCACCACCATCTCGTGCAGGCGCAGCGCGTCGACCTGGGACAGCCACTCGGCTCGGATGACGTTGAGCTGTGCGGGCTCGTGGTGGAGGACCCCGGCTTCCCAGAACTCGTGCTCGGCCACCTCCACCTCCAGCTCGCCGGCCGAGGTGGTGAAGCTCTCCTGGTAGGCGACGTGGAACCGCACCCAGTCACCCGGCACGTGGGTGGGGGTGTGGTGCCCGGCCGGCTCCAGGCACCACGACGGGCAGGCCGGGACGGGCGGGGTGTCACTCATCCAGGCGGGGATGGTGTTCGGGAAGATGTTGCTCATGATCGGTTCCGTCCCTTCGGGGGACGTCATCACCGGAACCGTCTTGCACGTGTCTTGCACGGGAGAGGCTAAGACCGGCGTTTCCGCTGGTCAGATGGCTCCTCCAACTGGACTCGAACCAGTAACCTGCCGATTAACAGTCGGCTGCTCTGCCAATTGAGCTATGGAGGACCGCTGAACGCGCCGCAGTTGCTGTGGCGCGGCCGGAGCCGAACTCTAGCGCACCGCCGGCGCCGGCCCGCACACCGGCCGCTCCGCACATCGGGCAGGATGGGCACCCACACGCACGCCGCAACGAGAGGTGTCGAGGATGATGGGTCTACTCGTGGGGGCTGCAGCCGGATATGTGCTGGGTACACGGGCGGGGCGCGGCCGCTACGAGCAGATCCAACGTGGCTACCGACGCGCGGTGAACAGCCCCGCCACCAAGCGGGTCGCGGCAGCGGCCAGGGACCGGGTGGCCGACCTGCTGAGCACGCAACGCACGTTGGAGCCCTTGGAGCCGCTCAACGACGAGGGCACGGTCTACGGCCCTAAGGGCACCCGCCGCGATTAGCCCCACTCGGATCAGCGACCACCGCCGCCAACCTGGGCCACCACGAACACCCGACGAAACGGCAGCCACGTCGCCCCGTCCGATCCAGGCGGGTAGGCGTCCCGGAGCATGGGCGCCAGTTCGGCCCGAAACCGCGCCCAGGCATCGTCGTCGAGTGCGGCCCGCACCGGGCGCAGCGCAGTACCGGTGACCCACGCCAGCACCGGATCGGCGGAGTCCAGTCGCTGCAGGTAGCTGGTCTCCCAGGCGTCGACCGCGCACCCCGCGGCGGTCAGCAGCTCGGCATAGTGCCGCACCGGGTGCACCGTTTCGGCGCCGCGCAGCACCCCAGCGAGCCGAGGCGCCCACCGCGGCTGGGCTGCCAGCTCGCGGATCAGCGTGTGCGAGGGCGCGGTGAAGTTGCCCGGTACCTGCACTGCCAGCCAGCCACCCCCGGGCAACACCCGCACCCAGGCTTTCAACAGCTCGACGTGCTCGGGCACCCATTGCAGCACCGCGTTGCTGACCAGCACGTCGGTGTCTGAGGCGGGTAGCCACTGCCGCAGGTCCCGCACCCGCGCATCCACCCCGCGCGCCCGCGCAGCCGACACCATCTCCGGCGAGGAGTCGAAGGCCTCTAGCGTCGCACCTGGCCACCGGGCCGCCAGCAGGACGGTCGCGTCACCGGGACCGCAGCCGACGTCGACGACGCGGCGGGGCAGCGCCGCACCCACCCGGGCCATCAGGTCATGCCAAGGGCGCAACCGGTGTTCGCCCAACTCGGCATAGGCGCCCGGATCCCACATCAGGCCGGTAAACCGTCGTGGCGAGGCAGCTGGCTGGCGACCGCCGCCGCAACGTCGCGCACCACATCGATGTCGGTGCCCGGCTCCACCCGGACCTGCAGAACGACCCCGCCGGTGCCAGCAGTGCTGCGCTGCACGAACCACGCCCCACCGCCGGGCAACCGACGGTGATGTGACGATCGGACCGTCGCGGTCACCCGGTCGTTGACCACCCGCGGCAGGGTTCCAGGTTGCGTCGGGACGTAACTCCGGCGCGCCACGTCGGCGAGCAGCACCGCCGCCCCTGCGGTCCCCGTCTGCTCGGCCACGGTCAGCTCCAAGGTGCGCCCGTCCCACGTCGCCCTACTCACCAGGTGCCACGGCACCCGCAGCGGGCCACCGTCGTCGGGCACCCACAGTCCCCGCGTGGTCGCCACCAGATGCCCCTCGCGCAGCTCCGCGACGGCCAACGTCACCTCGTCGGTATCCAGCGTGCCGAGCGCGCCGGCCGGCGCCGAAGTCCGGCGTAACAACCTGTCCGCCAGGCCCACCTCAACCGACCTCAGGGTCGCCGTTGGCCTGCTCCAGCAGTGTGCGGCGGTACTGCTCCAGCGCCACGAGGTCGCCGAACAACGCCCGGTACTCCCCCGGTTGGTCCGCCGGGGCGATGCGCTGCAGCTTGGATTTCAGGTCGGCGACCTGCTGGCCCACCCAGACCTCCTGCAGCCGGGCGAGCACCGCGCCGACGTAGCGGCCCACGTCCGCACTGGAGCGCAGCGGTTCCACCGCCAGCTCGCTGACCAGCGAACCCACCTGGGGCTGGGTGAGCCGGGCCGCCACCGCGGCCACCCAGTCCGCTCCGCTACGGCCTGCCGCGGTCCCCCCGGCGGCGGCGATCCCCGCGTGCAGCGCCTGGTAAGCGGGGTGGCTGAAGACGTCCTCGGGTAGCGAGTCGAACACCGGTCCCGCCAGCACCGGGTACTGCAGCGCAGCCTTGAGCGCTTCGCGCTGCGGCCACAACCGGGGATCGCGCGGCTCCGGTCGCGGTGGACCCAACTCGGGCGCAGGCACCGGGGCCGACCGGACTCGGCGCAGTTCCCGCCGGTCGGTGGGCTCGCCCGCCGACTCCCGCACCCGCTTGACCACCGCGGCCGTCTCGTCCCACCCCACCCACCCGGCAAGCTGGCGGGCGTATTCGTCGCGCAGCGAGTGGTCCTTGATCCGGCTCACCACCGGGACCGTCCGCCGTAACGCGGCCACCCGACCCTCGGCGGTGTCCAGGTCGTGTTCGGCCAACAACGCCCGCACGGCGAAGGCGAACATCGGGGTGCGCCGGGCCACCAGGTCGCGCAACACCGTCTCACCCCTGGCGGTCCGCAGCTCGCACGGATCCATCCCCTCCGGCGCCACCGAAATGTAGGTCTGCGCGGCGAACTTCTGGTCACCGTCGAACGCCTTGAGTGCGGCGGCCCGACCGGCCGCGTCGCCGTCGAAGGTGTAGATGACCTCACCGCGGAAGTACGTGTCGTCCATCAGCAATCGGCGCAGCAACTCCATGTGCGACTCCCCGAAGGCGGTGCCGCACGTCGCGACCGCCGTGGGCACACCGGAGAGGTGCATGGCCATCACGTCGGTGTAGCCCTCGACGATCACCGCCTGGTGACGCTTCTTGATCTCCCGTTTCGCGAGGTCGAGTCCGAAGAGCACCTCCGACTTCTTGTAGAGCACCGTGTCGGAGGTGTTGATGTACTTGGCCTGCACCGGATCGTCGTCGAAGAGCCGTCGTGCCCCGAAGCCGACCACGTCGCCACCGAGGTTGCGCAGCGGCCACAGCAGCCGCCGCTGGAACCGGTCCACGGGTCCACGCCGGCCCTCCCGGCTCACCCCGGCAGCGATCAGCTCGCTGACCTCGAACCCCTTACCCACCAGCGCCTTGGTCAGGGTGTCCCAACCCGCTGGGGCGTAGCCACACCCGAACGTCGCCGCCGCGGCCCGATCGAAGCCACGCTCGCTGAGGTAGTCCCGCGCGCGCGCCGCGTCCGGTTCACCCAAGCGGGCCGCGTAGAACTCCTGAGCGGCGGCGTTGACAGCGACCAGCCTGGAGCGGGTGCCGCGGTCGCGCGCCACGCTGGTGCCGCCGCCTTCGACGCTGATCCGGTAGCCGACCCGGTCGGCGAGGCGCTGCACGGTCTCCACGAAGCTGAGGTGCTCAACCTCCTGGATAAACTTGATTGTGTCGCCGCCCTCCCCGCAGCCAAAGCAGTGGTAGTAGCCGTGCGCCGGGCGGACGTTGAACGACGGTGACTTCTCGTCGTGGAACGGGCACAGGCCCTTCAGCGAGCCGCCGCCAGCGGGGCGCAACGCGACGTACTCACCCACCACCTCTTCGATGCGGGTGCGCTCACGAACCTCCGCGATATCGCGGTCGGAGATGCGCCCTGCCACCACCGGAGTCTAGGCCCGCCCCTCCAACCGACCCTCGGTCATGCTGGCGATCTGGTCCAGCACGACCCGCAGCCGGGCACTGTCGTCCGCGGCGGCGTGCCAGATTGCGGCGAAGTAGGGGTCCAGTGCCGCAGCGCCGGTGACGGCGAGCCGCTCAGCGAGCTGATGCACCCGCTCACGTTGTGTTTGCTGGGTCCGCAGGTGGGCGGCATCAGACATCACGAACCGCAACGCCAGCGCCTTGAGCACCCCCACCTCCGCCGCGACCACCGGTGGTACCACCAGGTCGGCGTCATAGCGGCGCAGCGGTTGCGGGCCGGCCACTGCCCTGGTTCCGGCCACTGCCGCCGACGCGAACCGCCCCACCAGCTCGCTGGTCAGGGCCTTGAGCGCGACCGACGCCGCCAGGCCACCGTCGTAGGCCCCCATCGTGGCGACAGCAGCGACCACCGGGAGCGCCGCGAGCCGGTCGGCAGCTTCGACCAGCAAGCCGTGCTCGGCGTCGCGGACGTAGGCGGTGGCCAGTCCGGCGAGTGTTACCTGTTCTGCCGGCCGGGCCAGTGCCCGCAGTTCCAGGCGACCGGCCAGGATGCCGTCTTCGATGTCGTGCACCGAGTAGGCGACGTCGTCGGCCCAGTCCATCACCTGCGCCTCCAGGCACGGACGGCGCCCCGGTGCACCCGAACGCACCCAGGCCAGCGCGTCGGCGTCGGTGGCGTAGGCGCCGTACTTGCGGTCGGTGCCGGCGCGCACCCACGGGTACTTCATCACCGCGTCCAGGCCCGCCCTGGTCAGGTTCAACCCCGCGCTGGCGCCCGCGATGTCCAGCACCTTCGGCTCCAGCCGGGTGAGGATCCGCAGGTTCTGGGCGTTGCCCTCAAACCCCCCGCAGGCGGGCAGGCCGCCGCACCCGGTGGACACCTCATCCAGTGCCCGCTCGCCGTTGTGGCCGTAGGGCGGGTGCCCGATGTCGTGGGCGAGGCCGGCGGCGTCGACCAGATCGGGGTCGCACCCCAATTCCTCGGCGATGCCGCGCCCGATCTGCGCCACCTCCAGGGAGTGGGTGAGCCGGGTGCGGGGGGTGTCACCCTCCCGCGGACCCACCACCTGGGTCTTGTCAGCCAGGCGGCGCAGCGCCGCGGAATGCAACACCCTGGCCCGGTCGCGGGCGAAGGCAGATCGGTGTGCCCAGGTCCCCGCCAGCCCCGCCGACTTCGGCGGCTCGGGAACCCGGCGCGCCAGGTCGTGGGTCTGATAGCCGCTGGGACCAGAGTCGGGGGGCGAAGACCCGACCACCTCAGCCCGCCGCTACGGACGTTTTGGCGAAGCTCGCCGAGGCGTGGGTCAACCGGTAGTACAGCAACGCACCGGTCTCCCGGATGATGCCGTGGATCTGGCTGGCCCTGGTCAGGACCGCGGGACCCTGCCTGGTCGGTGAGGTGTGCACGGTAATCCCCGAGTCGGCGGCCATGGTGCGAGCCCGCAGCGAGTGCCACGGGTCGCTGACCAGCACGGCTGTGCTGAGTGCCCGCTCGCGCATGCTCGCGGCGACCGCCTCGATGCTGCGCAGGGTGTCCGACCCCTGCTCGACGGCCACCACGGCCGATGGTGGCAGGCCGGCGTTCACCAGGTAGTTGCGGCCGGCGGCGGCCTCGGTGAAGGCGTCGCCGACCTGCTTGCCGCCCACCGTGATCACCAGCGGTGCCACCCCGGCGCGGTACAGGTCGCGGGCCTGCTCCAACCGGGCGGCGAACACCGAGGACGGCCTCCCGTCGTACTGGGCGGCGCCCAGCACCACGAGGGCGTCTGCCGGGGACCGGTCGTCGATGCGGGCCACCTGCCACACCCGCACCGCGGTACCGCCGATCAGCACCAATCCGATCGCCAGCGAACCGAGCACGATCCTGCTCACCCAGCGCGGCACTCCTGCGTTCACCCCCCGATCCTGCCTGAGCTCGCCCCGAGGGCGGTTCCCGCGCGGTCACCGCGGCTCGTCAACACCTCGGCGACGATGGACACCGCAGTCTCTGCCGGGGTGCGCGCCCCGAGGTCCAGGCCGACCGGTCCCCGTACCCGGGCCAGGTCGGCGTCGGTGGCACCCAATGCCTGCAGCCGTTGCCGGCGCTGCGCCTGGGTGTGCCGCGAACCCAGGGCGCCGGCGAAGGCCGGACCGCGGGCGCAGGCCAGCAGTGCGGTGTCGAAGTCGGGACTGTGGTCCAGTAGCACCAGCACGTCGGCGGCGGTCAGCTCCGCGACGGCCGCCTGCGCCTGGGCGACCCCGGTTGCGGTGTCCAACGTCCAGCCCAGTACCCGTGTCTGAGCGGTCAGCGCCTGCCCGATCGCCCCGGCACCGACCACCAGTACGTGGGGCACCGGCACCCACAGGTCCAACTGGGCCAGGCCACCGGGTACCTCGACAGTCTCGGTGGCGCTGACTCCCCGACGCAGCAGCTGCTGGGCACGCCGGGCCAGCACCGGTTCGTCGGCCCCGTCCAGGGTGCCGGCGGTCCGGGACAGCTCGAATCCCGCCAGCACCCCCACCTGCCGACCCGGGCCGGCGGCCAGTGCCACCGGCTGACCGGCGCGCAGCGCCGCACCCAGCAGGTCAGCGGTGGCGTCGGGCAGCAGGTGAGCCACCAGGGTCGCGCTCCCAGCGCAGGCCAGCCCGGCCGACACCGCGTCGGATTCCGCCAGCGTCACCCGCAGCGATCGGGGGGCGCCGTCGGCGAGTACCGCCCCGGCCAGCTCACCCACCGTCGTTGTCACCGCGCCGCCGAGCAGCGTCCCGGCGCAGGCCCCGCTGGTGTGGACCACCAGCTCACCAGTGACCACCGAGCCCAGCCCGTGGCGTTCGCTCACCCGGACCGCACACACCGGGGTGTGCCATCGGCCCAACGCGGACCCAACATCGTTGCGTGCGGACATGCCACCATTGTCGCGCACCCGAGGTTGCCCGCACCGACCCGACACCTGCGAGAGCTGGACGCACCGTGGCCCTGCACCTGATCGGCTCCCCCGACGAGCCGGAACTGATGTTCCTGCCCTGGGATCAGCCGCTGGAGCACTGGTCGGAGCATTACCTGGTGCACCTGCCCCGGGGCATCTCGCGGCACGTGGTGCGCTTCACCCGGCTGAACAACCGCATCTACGCGGTGAAGGAGGTCGGCAGCGACCTCGCCAGGCACGAGTACCAGTTGTTGCGCCGGCTGGCGAAGCTGGACGTGCCGTGCGTACATCCGGTCGGGGTGGTGACCGGGCGGGTGTCGCCTGCCGGGGAGGCCCTGGAACCGGCCCTGATCACCGAACACTTGCAGTTCTCGTTGCCCTACCGCGCGCTGTTCTCCAGCACGTTGCGCCCGGTGACGGCGAACCGGCTGCTGGACGCGCTCACCGCGCTGCTGGTGCGGTTGCACCTGAGCGGTTTCGCCTGGCGGGACTGTTCGTTGTCGAACACCTTGTTCCGCCGCGACGCCGGCGCCTTCGCCGCCTACCTGGTGGACGCCGAGACCGGGGAGCTGCACGAACAGCTCTCGGTGGGCCAGCGCGAGCACGACATCGAGGTGGCGCACGTGAACATCTACGGTGAGCTACTCGACCTGGCGGCCGGCGGGTTGCTGCACGAGGGCATCGACCCCGAGCACACCGCGGAGGCTGTGCTGCGTCGGTACCGCCGGCTGTGGGCGGAGCTGTCGGAGGCGGTGGTGATCGACCGCACCGAGCGCTACAAGGTGGAGGAGAAGGTGCGCCGGCTCAACGACCTGGGCTTCGACGTCGAGGAGTTCCAGGTGGTCGCCGAACCGGACGGCTCCCATGTGCGGGTGCAGCCCAAGGTCGTCGACGCCGGGCACCACAGCCGGCGGTTGCTGCGGCTGACCGGGTTGGACGTGCAGGAAAACCAGGCCCGCCGCCTGCTCAACGACCTGGACACCTTCCGCTCCTCGTTGGGCATCCCGGCCGAGGACGAGGAGATCGCCGCGCACCGCTGGGTCACCGAGGTGTTCGAGCCGGTGGTCCGCCAGGTGCCCAGGCAGTTGCGCGGCAAGCTCGAGGCGGCGGAGATCTTCCACGAGGTGCTCGAGCACCGCTGGTTCCTGTCGGAGGCGGCCGGGCGCGACGTCGGGTCGCTGCCCGCCGCGCGGTCCTACGTTAGCGACGTGCTGACGCACAAACCGGACGAGCTGACCGTTCTGAGCGTGCCCACCGGCGCCTTGGCAGCGCAGGACCCAGGCTGAGCGCTGGGGGAGCTGGGCGCTGGGGAGCTGAGCGGACTGTGAGGTAGCCGCTACGTGGTTTTGTTCCGACGGTAACGAACCCGTCATGTGCCGTCGGTGTAGTGGGACAGGTGAAAGGACTCGCTGACGCACACCGGCACGTCGGCACCCTGCCCGCATACGCCTTCTACGGCGGTCCGCCGGTCAACCCCGACGTCAGCGCGCGCTCCACCGTCGCTGCCCTGCTGGCCGACCTGGACGCGGAAGGCACCGAACGCGCGTTGGTCATCCCCAACTACGGCGTGCCCGACGTCCGCGTCACCTTCGCGCTCAACGAGTTGGTCCTGGCGGCCGCGGCCAGCGACGAGCGCATCAGGGCCGGGATCTTCGTCTCACCCCGCCCTCAGGACATCGAACTGACCACCGCGGCACTCGGGTTGGCCGGCGAAGTCGGTGTGCGGGCCCTGAAGACCACGTTCCTGCTGGGTGGGCGGGCCGATGACGAGGCGTGCCGTCCGGCGTTGGACGCCATCTTCGCCACCGCGGCAACCCACGACCTCGTCGTCCACGTGCACACCTCACCCGGCGCGGCCAGCGACATCGACACGGTCGGTGAGTTGGTCGAACGATACGGCGACGAGGTGCGGATCCACCTGGTGCACCTGGGCGGCGGCATGAGCGGACACATCAAGCTCATCGGTGGGCGCTTCTTCGACTGGATCGCCGCCGGCAAACGGGTCTACACCGACACCAGTTGGGCGCTCGGCTTCGCGCCGCGCTGGTTGGCCGCGGAGATCGAACGACGCGGCATGGGCCACGACCGGGTGCTGTTCGCCTCCGACGAACCCTGGGGCGACCACGCCGGCGAGCTCGCGCGCCTGGCCGCCGCCGCCGGTGACGGCGAACTGGCCCGCCACCTGTTCACCGACAACTTCGCTGCCCTCTACGACTGACAACCCCGCCAACCCGAGCGACCAACCCCACCCGAGGAGACCACGATGTCCGAGCTCGACGACAACATCGCCAAGAGCCTGGCCGAGATCCCGCACCCGTCGCTGCCCAAGGGCACCAACATCTACGGCAGCACCAAACTGTTCCCCGACTACCAGGCCGAGGAAGGGCAGTGCTGGTTCGCCTTGGTGCACGGCATTGCCCACGAGTCCTCGGTCAGCTTCGTCGCCGTCCTGCAGGCCACCCGGGCGCTGCGCAAGGGCTTCGAGTCGGCGCTGTACTTCTACGGCCCCGGTTCCATCAACTGCGTCTCCACCAGGGGCTTTCCCACCACGGGGGACTCGGCTTTCCCCGGCGAGCAGAACATCAACGACAGCCTGGAGACGTTCATCGGCGAAGGCGGGACGGTGTACTGCTGCCGCTTCGGCTTGGCCCTGCACGGCGCCCGTGAGGAGGACCTCATCGCGGGCGTCATCCCGGCGCACCCGCTGGACGTGCAGGACGCGGTGATCCACTACGCACGCAAGGGCGCCATCATCCAATCCAACTTCATGGTCTGATCCGATGACCGCCACCACACTGCGGGCCGATCTCGCGGTCAGCGGCGTCGCCGTCGAGGCACCCGTGCGTCGACGGGGCGGCGCGGGCCCCTCCGACGACGGCCACGTGCTGCTCGGCGGCGTCGGTACCGCGCTGCCGATCGTGGCGACCAGTAAGTACCAGGTCCGCGATGGGCGGCTGTTGCTCGACGGCGCCGACCTTGGTCTGTCGGTGGCGCCGGTGGGCCGCCCGGCGTTCTACGATCTGCGCACCGCCGACGGCGTCCCCTACGAGCAGATCGCACGCTTGCACGGCAAGGACGTGCTGGCCACCACCGTCGTGCAGACCTGCATCCGCTACGACGCGGCGCAGCGCTGCCGGTTCTGCGCGATCGAGGAGTCGCTGCGGGCGGGCTCCACCACCGCGGTGAAAACCCCGAGCCAGCTCGCCGAGGTCGCCGAGGCCGCGGTGCGCCTGGACGGGGTGCGGCAGATGGTGCTCACCACCGGGACCTCGGCCGGCCGCGACCGGGGCGCACGGCACCTCACCCGGTGTGTGCACGCCATCCACCAGCAGGTGCCCGAGTTGGCCATCCAGGTGCAGTGCGAGCCGCCCGCCGACCTCGCTGTCCTGACCGAACTGCGCGACGCCGGTGCGGTGAGCATCGGGATCCACGTGGAGTCCCTCGACGACGAGGTGCGCAGACGGTGGATGCCCGGCAAGGCGACGGTGCCCCTGGCGGAGTACCGCTCCGCCTGGGCGGAGGCGGTGCGGGTGTTCGGCCGCAACCAGGTCTCCACCTACCTGCTCATCGGCCTCGGCGAGCAACCCGAGGAACTGCTCCGCGGTGCCGCGGAGCTGATCGAGCTGGGGGTGTACCCGTTCGTGGTCCCATTCCGCCCCCTGGCGGGGACGCTGGCCAGCGCCGACGGAGCCCTTGCCCCGGCAGCCGAGCTGGTCGCCGACATCAGCACGCGGGTGGCGGCGCTGTTGCAGGCCGCCGGCATGCGGGGCGGCGATCAGCGGGCCGGGTGCGCGGCGTGTGGTGCGTGCAGCGCGCTGAGTTCGGCTGGGGGGTGAGCGTGGTGGACGGGCTCGGGTCGGTGCTGCTCGGGCGGGTGGAGGTGACCACCCCGGCGTGGACCATCGAGGCGGCCGGGACACGCGCCGACCTGGCGGCCTACCACCAGCTGCGCCGTGAGGTGTTCGTCGACGAGCAGGGCCTGTTCACCACCAGTGACACCGACGACACCGACGACGACCCCCGCACCATCGTCCTGCTCGCCCGGGGGCCGGGTGGCGAGCTGCTGGGTGGGGTGCGGTTGGCTCCGGCCGTCGCCGGTGCTGACATCGGTTGGTGGACCGGCGGGCGGCTGGTGGTCGCAGCGGCCGCCCGGCGCGGCACCGGTATCGGTGCGTCGCTGGTCCGGGCGGCCTGCGCACACGCCGAGCAGGCCGGTGCACTCCGTTTCGAGGCCACCGTGCAAGCCGCAAACGACGTGCTGTTCGCCCGGCTGGGCTGGCAACGGTTGCGCCCGGTGCAGGTCGCCGGTGCACCGCACGTGCAGATGCGCTGGCCGATCCCTCGCTTCGCCGCGCAGGCCCACGCCACTAAGGCACCGCTGGGCGGCTTGCTCGCCGGGTTGCACCTGGGTGGTGCCGGTTACATCGGCGACGACGGTGTGCCCGTACCGGGCACTGACGTCATCGCCGCATGCGACGCCATCGTGGCGTCGCTCGTCGAGCGGGACCCCGAATGGGCGGGGTGGTGCGGGGTGTTGGTGAACGTCAACGATCTTGCCGCGATGGGCGCGACACCGGTGGGCCTGCTCGACGCCGTGGCCGCCAGGGACGCCTCCTTCGCCGCCCGGATCATCGCCGGCCTACGAGCAGCCAGCCAGGCCTACGGGGTGCCGGTGCTCGGTGGGCACGCCCAGTTCGGCGTTCCGGCGGGCCTCACCGTCACGGCCCTGGGACGCACCCGGAACCCGATACCCGCCGGGGGCGCGCTGGCGGGGCACGCCCTGTCGTTCACCGCCGACCTGGGCGGTTCGTGGCGGAGTGGACACACGGGCCGGCAATGGGACTCCACCACCTCGCGCAGCAGCGCCGAGCTGCGCGCCATGACTGCGATCGTGGCGCGCAACGCGCCGGCCGCGGCCAAGGACGTCAGCATGGCGGGCACCGTGGGCACGCTCGGCATGCTCGCCGAAGCCAGCGGGTGTGCTGCCGTGCTCGACGTCGCTGCGGTGCCACGCCCGCCCGCGGCGAGCGCCGCCGACTGGCTGTCCTGCTTCCCGGGCTTCGCCATGCTCACCGCCGACGACCCCGCCCGGCCGATCACCCCCAGCGCAGTCACCACCACCGCGGTCTGCGGGGAGTTCCGAGCCGGCCGCGGAGTGGCCCTGCGCTGGCCCGACGGCGAACTGACCGACGCCATCACCGCGGGCGTCACCGGCCTGGGCGCCGCCGGGCAACCCGCGAGTAGCTGACCGTGCGGGTAGCACAACGAAGGAGACCACCATGTCGACACTGACCGTCGCCGCCGTCGCCGCCAATTTCGGCCGCGACCTCAGCGACTGCTTCACCCGCATCGAAGTGCTGCTGCGCGACGCCAGGGCGCGCGGTGCAGCCCTGGTGGTGCTGCCGGAGGCCGCCCTCGGCGGGTACCTCGCCGACCTCGACGGCAGCGCCGGGGTGTCCCTGCCCCCTGCCCTGGACCTCGACGGCCCGGAACTGCGGCGGTTGGCCGCGCTCGCCGGTGACCTGGTGGTGACCGCCGGGTTGTGCGAAGCCGACGGCGACACCCGGTACAACACCGCCGTCGCGGTCACCGGTGACGGGTTGCTCGGGGTGCACCGCAAGGTGCATCAACCCCTTGGCGAGGGCGTGTCCTACGCCGCCGGCGGCTGCTTCGAGGCGTTCGATTCCCCGGTCGGGCGCCTGGGCATGATGATCTGCTACGACAAGGCGTTCCCGGAGGCGGCCCGGGCGCTGGCCGTGGACGGTGCGGAGATCATCTGCTGCATGTCCGCCTGGCCGGCGGCCCGGACCAATCCCGCACCTGAACTGGCCGACGACCGCTGGACGCGGCGGTTCGACCTGTTCGACCAGGCACGCGCGTTGGAGAACCAGGTGCTGTGGGTGTCGGCGAACCAGTCGGGCACCTTCGGGTCGATGCGTTTCGTCGCCAGCGCGAAGGTGGTGGACTCCGGTGGCGACGTGCTGGCCACCACGGGGACCGCCGGTGGCACCGCCTACGCCAGCGTCGAGCTGCACCCCATGCTGGCCGGCGCCAGGGCCGGCATGTTCCACCTGCGGGACCGCCGACCGGATGCCTACGCGATGCGGGTGGGTGCCTGAGATGACCGTCGAGCACGTCCCGGTGGTGGTCGTCGGCGGCGGCCAGGCGGGGTTGTCGATGAGTTGGTACCTCACCCGCGACGGCATCGACCACATTGTCTGCGAGCGCGACACGGTGCTGCACGAGTGGCGCGATGCCCGGTGGGACTCCTTCTGCCTGGTCACCCCCAACTGGCAGTGTCAGTTGCCCGGATACCCCTACAGCGGGGACGACCCCGACGGGTTCATGGTCGCCGAGGAGTTGAACGCCTGGCTAGCCGGGTACGTCGCCAGCTTCTCCCCACCGGTGCGCGAGCACACCACGGTCACCTCGGTGCGCCCAGTGCAGGCCGGCGACGGATTCTGCGTGCAGACCTCGGACCCGGCCGGGCAGTCGACGATCATCGCCGGGCAGGTCGTCGTCGCCACCGGGGGCTACCACACTCCGCGCGTCCCGCCGGTGGCGCTGCGCCTGCCGGCCCACGTGGTGCAGGTGCATTCCTCGGCCTACCGCAACCCGGCGGCGCTGCCGGACGGGCCGGTCCTGGTGGTCGGTACCGGGCAGTCCGGAGCGCAGATAGCCGAAGACCTGCTGCTGGCCGGGCGCCAGGTGCACCTCGCGGTGGGTGGTGCTCCCCGCTTCGCCCGCACCTACCGGGGCCGCGACGTGATCGCGTGGATGCACGACACCGGTCATTACGCCAGGCCGGTGACCGAGAAACCGTTGGCGGAGCGCGACCTCGACCGCACCAACCATTATGTGACCGGCCGAGACGGCGGTCGCGACATCGACCTGCGGGCGTTCGCGCTGCAAGGGATGGTCCTGCACGGTCACCTCGCCGACATCACCGACGCGGCGCTGGTCTTCGCCGACGACCTGGAGCACAACCTCGACGCCGCCGACGCGGTCTACAACGGCATCAACCAGCTGATCGACGACTGGATCGCGGCCCACCACATCACGGCACCACCGCCCAGCCGGTACCGACCGGTATGGCGACCGGGCGCCCAGCTGGGCTCCCGGCTACCCGCCGCTGACGTGGCGGCCGTCATCTGGGCCACCGGCTTCACCAGGGACTACCGCTGGCTGCACGCCAGCACCTTCGACGGTGCCGGACACCCCCAGCACCTGCGTGGGGTGTCACCGGTGCCCGGGTTGTCCTTCCTGGGCCTGCCGTGGTTGCACACCTGGGGCTCCGGGCGCTTCGCCGGGATTGCCGCCGACGCAGCCCACCTGGCGCTGGAGCTGCGCGCTGTGCACCAGCGCAGGCACGGGGTGCTGAGCACGACCGCCTCGTGAGCACCGCAGCCGGCCCACTGCGGATCGCGGCGGCGGCCGCCCACTTCGGGCGCGACCTACAGCGTTGCCTGGACCGGATCGCTGCGATCGTTGCCGCCGCCCGGCAGGCGCGCGCGCGACTGCTGGTGCTGCCCGACGCGGCGCTGGGGGGTTACCTTGCCGATCTGCGGTCACCGGACCCGGACGCGCTGCCCCCGGCCCTCGACGCTGACGCCCCGGAGATTCGTCGGGTGATCGAGCTGGCCGCCGACATGGTCGTCTGCTTCGGCTACACCGAGTTCTCGGCTGGGCAACGCTGGAACGCGGCGGTCTGCGTGCATGGCGGTGGCGTGCTCGGCCGCTACCGCAAGGTGCACCAACCGCCGGGTGAGGCGCTCGTCTACACCGCCGGTGACCGGCTGGCCTCCTTCGACACCCCCCTCGGCCGCATGGGCATGCTCATCGACTACGACAAGACGTTCCCGGAGGCCGCCCGCACGCTCGCGCTGGACGGCGCCCGGCTGGTGGCCTGCCTGTCGGCGTGGCCGGCGAGCATCACCCAGCGTGCGGAGCGGCTCACCCAGGATCGCCAGTCGCGGCTGTTCGACCTCTATGACTGCGCCCGGGCAGCGGAGAATCAGATCGTCTGGGTATCGGCCAACCAGACCGGCACCATGGGCGGGCTGCGCTTCCTCGGCCAGTCCAAAGTGGTCGGTCCCGGCGGGGAGGTGCTGGCGCGAACCTGGGCGAAGGCGGGGTTGGCGGTCGCCGAGATCGACGTCGACGCAGCGGTCGACCGGGCACGGCTAGTGCTCAGCCACCTCGACGAGCGCCGGCCCGAGTTGTACACGGGTCAGGCCGGGCCATGAAGATTGCGCTGCTCACCTACTCCACCCGCCCCCGCGGCGGTGTGGTGCACACCCTCGCGCTGGCCGAAGCGCTGGGCGCACTGGGTCATCGGGTGGACGTGTGGAGCTTGGCCCGCGGCGGGGACCACGGATTCTTCCGCCCGGTGGACCCCGCGGTCGGGGTGCGACTGGTGCCTTTCGCCGACGTGGACGGCGAGACGGTCGGTCAGCGCGTCGTCCGGTCGATCCGCGCGCTGGCCGACGCGTTCACCCCGCAGGTGTACGACGTGATGCACGCCCAGGACTGCATCAGCGCTAATGCGGTCGGGCGCTGCATCCGCACCGTGCACCACCTGGACACCTTCAGCACCCCCGAGCTGGTGGCCTGCCACCAGCGGGCTCTGGTGGGCCCGTTCGCGCATGTGTGCGTGTCGGCGGCGGTGGCCACCGAACTGGCCGCCGGGTGGGGCATCGGTGCGCAGGTGATCGCCAACGGTGTGGACGCTGCCCGGTTCGCTGCCGCCGCCACCGATGACCCGGTGGCCCGGCGTGAGCGCGGCGAGTGGGCGGATGCGCTCGGCCGGTACGTGCTGTGCGTGGGCGGCATCGAGCCCCGCAAGGGCACCACGGACCTGGTGGCGGCGATGGCCTCGGTGCAGCGGGTCCGAGCAGACCTGACGTTGGTGATCGCCGGCGGGGAGACGATCTTCGACTACCGCGACTATCGCGCGTCCGTCCTGCGACAGGTGAGCGAGCTGGGGGTGGACGTGGTGGTGCTCGGCACCGTCAGCCATCACCGGTTGCCGGCCCTGATGGCCCAGGCGGAGGTCTTCGCCTTCCCGTCGGTCAAGGAAGGCTTCGGGCTGGCGGCCATGGAGGCCCTCGCGGCGGGCACCCCTGTCGTCGTCCGCGACCTTCCGGTGCTGCGCGAGGTGTTCGGCACCACCGTCACGTTCGCTGCGGACTCCGGCGCCCTGGCCGCGCAGCTACTGGATGCGACGGTGCGCCACGACGCGCAGCGGCAACGAGCCGGTCGCGACCTGGCGTTCGAGCACACCTGGGTGCGCGCCGCCCGGGCGCATCTTGAGCTGTACCGCGATCTCAGCAGCCGAGCAGCCGAGCAGCGAGGTAGGACTCCACCGCATCCAGCGCCACCCGCTGCTGGGCCATGGAGTCCCGCTCACGCACCGTGACGGCCTGATCGTCGAGTGAGTCGAAGTCGACGGTGAGGCAGAACGGGGTACCGATTTCGTCCTGGCGGCGATACCGCTTACCGATCGCCCCGGCGTCGTCGAACTCAATGTTCCAGTGCGCCCGCAGGGTGTCAGCGAGCTCGCGGGCCTTCGGGGTCAGCTCGGCGTCCCGACTCAACGGCAGCACGGCCACCTTCACCGGCGCCAGCCTGGGGTCCAGTCGCAGCACCACCCTTTTGTCCATGCCGCCCTTGGTGTTCGGTGCGGTGTCCTCTGTGTAGGCGTCCAGCAGGAACGCCATCATCGCCCTGCCCACACCGGCGGCCGGTTCGATCACGTACGGCGTGTACCGGGTGCCGGTAGCTTGATCGAAGTAGTCCAAGGTGGTGCCCGAAGCCTCGGAATGGGTGCGCAGGTCGAAGTCGGTGCGGTTGGCCACCCCCTCCAGCTCACCCCACTCGGAGCCGCCGAAGCAGAAGCGGTACTCGATGTCGGCCGTGCGGCAGGAGTAGTGCGACAGCTTCTCTGGGGGGTGCTCAAAGAACCGCAGGTTGACCGGGTCGATGCCGAGGTCGGTGTACCAGGACATCCGGTGTTGCAGCCAGTACTCGTGCCACTGCGGGTCGGTGCCCGGTTCGACGAAGAACTCCATCTCCATCTGCTCGAACTCGCGGGTGCGGAAGATGAAGTTGCCCGGGGTGATCTCGTTGCGGAAGCTCTTGCCGATTTGGGCGATACCGAACGGCGGCTTCTTCCGGGTGGAGGTGACCACGTTGGCGTAGTTGACGAAGATGCCCTGCGCGGTCTCCGGGCGCAGGTAGTGCAGCCCGCTGTCGTCCTCCACCGGCCCGAGGTAGGTCTTCAGCAAGCCGGAGAACGCCTTGGGCTCGGTCCACTGCCCGCGGGTGCCGCAGTGGCCGCACGCGATGTCGGCCATGCCATGCTCGGCCGCCCGGCCCTTGCGTTCGGCGAATTCCTCCAGCAGGTGGTCCTCGCGAAACCGGCGGTGACAGCTCAGGCACTCCACCAGCGGGTCGGTGAAGGTCGCGACGTGACCGGAGGCCTGCCACACCTGCCGCGGCAGGATCACCGAGGAGTCCAGGCCCACCACGTCCTCGCGGCTGGTCACCATCGAGCGCCACCACTGCCGTTTGATGTTCTCCTTCAGCTCCACCCCGAGCGGGCCGTAGTCCCACGCTGAACGGGTGCCGCCGTAGATGTCACCGCTGGGGTAGACGAAACCGCGGCGCTTACTCAGGCTGACGACGGCGTCGATCGGGGAGGTCGTGGCGGCCATACCCTCGACCCTATCCGTCCTCGCTGCGCAGGCTCACCGTCTCCTGCACCGCACCCCCGACACCCTCCAGCAGCACCTCGTACGTGCTGGGCACCACTGGCAGGCACTCGGCAAGCAACGGTGCGACGTGCTCGCGCACCGCGAACGGCGACAGCGCACGGCGGTAGGCGGTCACCGAGTCGAACCGGGCGGTGAGCACCCAGTGCTCCGGGGTGTCCACGCCACGCCCCACCGTGACTGCACGGCACCCGGGCTGCGCACCCAGCAGCGCCGCGGCTACCCGGGCCCGCGCGGTGAAGGCCGCCCGCTCAGATTCAGCCACCGCGAACGCGCAGACCAACAGCACCGGCCCACCCTAGAGTGCGGATCTCTCTACGATGGGTGGGTCCCACCCCGATCAGCTGGGAGGCTCTCCATGAGCGTCGCGCATGTGCCGCAGCGATCCAGCGCGCTGAGCAGCCCCCCACCCCGGCACACCCTGGTGGCCGCCGGGGACCTGCTGCGCGCTCTGGCCGCACCCGTGCGCATCGCCATCGTGCTGCAACTTCGGGAGTCGCCGCGCTGCGTGCACGAGTTGGTGGACGCCCTGGGCGTGACCCAGCCGCTGATCAGCCAGCACCTGCGAATACTCAAGGCGGCCGGCGTGGTCAGTGGGGAGCGCACCGGCCGCGAAGTGGTGTACCGCCTGGTGGACGAGCACCTCTCGCACATCGTGGTGGACGCGGTAGCTCACGCGGAGGAGGCGTGAGTCCGGTGCTGCGGGCCACCAAGCAACGCAACGCGGTGTCCAGCCTGTTGCAGGAGCGCGCCGAGTTTCATTCTGCGCAGGACATCTACGAACAGCTGCGCCGCCGCGGCGACGGTATCGGGCTCACCACCGTGTATCGCACGCTGGCGGCCCTGGCCGACGCCGGGACGGTCGACGTGGTGCGCAGCGGCGCCGGCGAGGCGCGGTACCGCCGGTGCTCCGCCGGTCACCACCACCACCTGGTGTGCCGGGACTGTGGTGCCACCGTGGAGGTCGAGGGTCCAGCGGTGGAACGCTGGGCGCAGACGGTGGCCAGCGAGCACGGATTCGCCGACGTCGCGCACACCGTCGAGGTCATCGGCACCTGTGCCGAGTGCTGCGCTGCACGGTAACGCGCTCAGCTGGGCTAGGCGTGCAGTTCGGTGCGCGCCCGGGACGCCCCGGACACCACCAGCAGTAGCAGGGTCGCCAACGCCTCCGGTGCCAGCCCCGCCCCCGGAAAGGCGTACCGCAGCGTGACGTCGGCGCGGGCGCCGACCTGCACCAGGCCCAAACCGCCGAACTGCACCTGCGCGCCGAGCCGGGCGACCCGCTCGGTGAGGTCGCGCCCCGGCGGCAGGTCCCAGGCCAGCACGCAGGTCATCGAGAGCATCACCAAGCCCTCGGAGAGCGTCACCGCCTGCACCGCGCACGGCACCTCGGAGTGGGCGAAGGACAACGAACCGTCGGCGTCAACCGTCACGTCGACATACCGTTCGAGTGCCGCGTGGGCCGCGGTGAGCAGCGCGGCGGGTTCGTCGGTGCTCACCGGCTCCCCCCGCCCGGCGCGTCGGCTGCGGGGACCCCACCGAAGCGGCGGTCGCGGGAGGCGTACTCCACGCACGCCGCCCACAGGTCACGCCGGTCGAAGTCAGGGAACAGGGTGTGCTGGAACACCAGCTCGGCGTACGCCGACTGCCAGGGCAGGAAGTTCGAGGTGCGCTGCTCGCCGGAAGGGCGCAGGAACAGGTCAACGTCGGGCATGTCGGGTTCGTCGAGGTACCGCGCGAGCATCCGTTCGTCCACCTTTTCCGGGTTGATCTCCCCGCGGGCGGCGCGGCGCGCAATCTCGCGGGCCGCGTCGGCGATCTCAGCCCGCCCGCCGTAGTTCACGCACATGGTCAGGGTGAGCACCGAGTTGGCGCTAGTCAGCTCCTGCGCCGTCTCCAATTCCTTGATCACGCTGGCCCACAGCCGTGGACGACGACCCGCCCAGCGCACCCGCACCCCCATCTCGTGCATCTCGTCGCGACGGCGCCGGATCACGTCACGGTTGAAGCCCATCAGGAAGCGCACCTCCTCCGGTGAGCGCCGCCAATTCTCCGTGGAGAACGCGTATGCCGATAGGTGGGTCACCCCCAGCTCGATGCACCCGCAGACCACGTCCATCAGCACGGCCTCGCCGCGTTCGTGTCCGGCGGTGCGGGGCAAGTCGCGTTGCCGTGCCCAGCGGCCGTTGCCGTCCATCACCAGCGCGACGTGCCGCGGCACCAGCTCCGGCTGCAGGCGGGGCGGCCGCGCGCCCGAGGGATGCGGTTCGGGCGGGCGCACCGCCCGGGGGGCGGCGCCGGGCTCAGCCGTTCGGGGCTGGCGTCGGCGTGAGATCACACTCCCCATCCTGCCCCAGTAGCTCTCGACCACCGGTGGCCCGCGCCTGCCGGGTGGGCAAGGACTGCGGTGCCGCGCGTTCCACCAGCGCCAAGGTGCGCAGCCGACGCTCCAGGTGCCACTGCAGGTGGGCGGCAACCAGCCCACTCGCCTCGCTACGCACCACAGCGGTGGCGTCGGTGGTGGCGGCCCACCGACCGTCGGCTAGCGCAGCCAGCAGCGGCAGCACCGCCGGCGCTGGGGTCACCGCACCCGCCGGGTGGCAGTGCACGCATACCGAACCCCCGGCGGCCACGTGGAATCCACGGTGCGGGCCGGGTGCCCCGCAGCGGGCACACCCGGTCAGAGCCGGAGCCCAGCCGGCAAAGTCCATGGCTCGCAGCAGAAACGCGTCCAGCACCAGTTGGCCGTCGCGTTCCCCGGCGGTCAGTGCCCGCAGCGCTCCTACGGTCAGCAGGTGCAGTCGCAGCGCCGGCGCCCGCTCCTCACCGGCGAGGCGCTCCGCGGTCTCCAGGACCGCGCACGCGGTGGTGTAGCGCCCGTAATCCTGCACCAGCCCGGCGCCGAAGGCGTCCACCGTGTGCACCTGGGTAATTACGTCCAGATTGCGCCCGGGGTAGAGCTGAAGGTCGATGTGCGCGAACGGTTCCAGTCGGGCACCGAACTTGCTCCTGGTGCGGCGCACACCCTTGGCCACACCGCGTACCAGCCCGTGCTGGCGGGTGAGGAGGGTGACGATGCGGTCGGCTTCACCGAGTTTGTGCAGCCGGAGCACCACAGCGTGGTCGCGGTACAGCCTCACCCGGTCATCGTGCCACCGCCACGTGCAGGCACGTGCGTCGGCGCGCGACGGTGCTCAGATGCCCCGCTGCCTGCGCAATGCCTGCATGTCGTCGGACATGCGGAAGACCGCCATGTAAAACTCGAGCGCAACCCTGGCAAAGACCAGGTAGAACAGCGCAACGACGGCACCGGCGACCAGCACAAGCAGTCCGCGTCCCACGCCCTGTAAGAAGGCGCCTACGACGAACGCGACGTATCCGAGGCCGAGAACCACAGTAATCAGGATGTAGAGCACCCGAATCATCTTGGGCGTGACGAAGGTGGTGAAGCTGAAGTCGAACAGCGAACCCAGGAAGCCCTTCGCACCCACACCTGCCGAGACCGGGGGCGGCGGTGGCGCGGGGGCGTACCCACCAGCCCCCTGGGGCGGGCCGGGCGGCCCTGGCGGCGCATAACCCTGCTGCGGAGAGCCGTATCCCGGTGGGGGCGGTGCGGAGTGCGGCGGCGGGCTGCTGGGGTGCGGTGGACTTCCCGCCTGGCCGGCGTTGGGCTCCTGCCCGTAACCGGGCTGGGATTCGCGGTAAGGGTTCTCGGTCACTGTGGCTCCCCCGATTGTCGGATGTCACACCTCATGGCGTTATCCAGCAGAACGTAGCGGACCGGGCATGCACCGAACAGTGCTTTGCACAAGTCCACCGCAGGTCCTTTCAGAACCCGAGCTTGCCCATCTGCTTGGGGTCACGTTGCCAATCCTTGGCGACCTTGACGTGCAGGTTCAGGTAGATGCGCGTGCCGAGGAACTCCTCGATCTGTGCCCGGGCCCGGGTACCCACCTCGCGCAACCGCTCACCACCCTTACCGATGACAATCGCCTTCTGAGACGAGCGCTCTACGTAGAGGAACGCCTGGACGTCCAGGAAATCCGCGCGGCCGTCCCGCGGCACCACTTCTTCGATGACCACGGCAAGGCTGTGCGGCAGTTCGTCGCGCACACCCTCCAGGGCGGCCTCCCGGATCAGCTCGGCCATCATCGTGGTGTCGGTCTCGTCGGTGACGTCCTCCGGTGGATACAACGGCGGACCCGGCGGCACCGCGGCCGCGAACACGTCCAGCAGTACCTCGACCTGCTCGTGGCGCACCGCAGAGACCGGGACGACGTCAGCGGCCGGTCCCACCAGGCTCGACACCGCCGTCAGCTGCTGCAGCACCCTTCCCCTGGCTACCTTGTCGATCTTGGTGACCACACCGACGACCGGGGTACTGGGCGCCACCGTCCGCAGTTGCTCCAGGATCCAGCGATCACCGGGGCCGACTTTCTCATCGGCCGGGATGCACAACCCGATGACGTCGACCTCGGAGTAGGTGTCCTTGACCAGGTCGTTGAGCCGCTGACCGAGCAGGGTGCGCGGGCGGTGCAGACCGGGGGTGTCCACCAGCACCAACTGCGCGTCCGGGCGGTGCACGATGCCGCGGATGGTGTGCCGGGTGGTCTGCGGGCGGCTGGAGGTGATGGCCACCTTCTGGCCCACCAGCGCGTTCGTCAAGGTGGACTTGCCGGTGTTGGGTCGGCCCACGAAGCAGACGAACCCCGAGCGATGGCTGGGGGCCGACGCGTGGTCGGCAGCAGTGGTGCTCACGGCCGGAGCACCTGCAGCACGGAACCGCCGGGATCGATGAACAGCAGCGGCGCGGTCGCGCTGAGATCGCGGACTGCGGCCAGACCGGCGGCGTCGGACTGCCCGGATCCGCTCATCACCGCTGCCGCCTCCAGCCCTTCGGCGCCGCTGGACACCGCGGCGGCGACCGCGGCCTGCAGCGCCGTCAGCCGCAACGACGGCAGGTCGACAGTGGCCGCGGCGTAGGTCCGCCCGTCCAGGTCGCGCACCGCAGCACCCTCGCTCGCACCGGTGCGCCCCCGCGCCGAGCGCGCCAACACCACGAGTTTGGCGTCCTCGGCGTCCAGGTTCTCCTCAGGCACTGGCCGAGCTCCGGTCCGGCTCGCGCGTTCGATCCTGGTCCGGCCCGGACGCTGTGGGGCCGGGCAGCCGCCGCACCAGGACGGTGCTCACCCGAACGCGGCCGCGGATCTCCTGCCCGCCCTCGGCGCGCAGCACCAACCCGTGCGTACTGACCTCCGACCCGGGCAGCGGCACGCGCCCAAGTGCTTGTCCGAGCAGGCCACCGACGCTTTCTACGTCGTCGGCGGGCAGTTCGAGGTCGAACACCTCCCCAAGGTCCTGCACCGGCAACCGGGCCGACACCCGCACCGCCCCGTCCGGCAGGTGCTCGATCGGCGCTCGCTCATCGGTGTCGTACTCGTCGGCGATCTCACCCACGATCTCCTCCAGGATGTCCTCGATGGTCACCAGCCCGGCCACCCCGCCGTACTCGTCCACCAGGATCGACATGTGGTTACGGTCGCGTTGCATCTCGCGCAGCAACTCGTCGAGGCGCTTGGAATCCGGGACGAACACCGCCGGACGCATCATCTTCCCGACGGGCGAACCGGGGTCCTTCTTGCGCAGCGTGAAGGAGTGCTGCACGAGGTCCTTGAGGAAGACGATCCCGAGCACGTCGTCCACGTTCTCCCCGATCACCGGGATCCGGGAGTGCCCGCTGCGCACGGCAAGTGACATCGCCTGACGGGTGGTCTTGTCCTGTTCGATCCAGATGATCTCGGTGCGCGGCACCATCACCTCCCTGGCGATGGTGTCGCCGAGCTCGAAAACCGACTGGATCATCCGGCGTTCCTCGGCGTCGACCACCCCACCCTGCTGCGCCAGGTCGACCAGCTCGCGCAGCTCGACCTCGGAGGAGAACGGGCCCTGCCGAAATCCCCGTCCCGGGGTGATGGCGTTGCCCAGCAGGATCAGCACCCGGCTGAGCGGGCCGAGCAACGCACCGATCACCTGTAGCGGGCCCGACGCCCGCAACGCCACCGAATAGGCGTGCTGGCGGCCGAGGGTGCGCGGTCCGACCCCCACCACCACGTAGCTCACCACCAGCATGGACACCGCCGAGACGGCCAACGCCGGGTACAGCGACAGCGACCTGGCCACGACCACGGCAACGAGCGCTGTCGCGCTGATCTCACCCGCCAGGCGCAGCAGCACCAGCAGGTTGACGTAACGGGGCCGGTCGGCCACCACCCGCAGCAGTCGATCTGCGCCCGGCTCTCCGTCGTGTGCCAGCTCCACCAGGCGTGCCCGGGACACGGTGGCCAGCGCGGCGTCGACCGCGGTGACCAGCCCGGCCAGCGGCACCAGCACCACGGCCAACAGGATCAGGGCGATGGAGCCGCTCATGGGCGTGGCTCGTCGTCCAGACCGACCGCGCCCAGCACCCGCGCGTCGGCGGCGTCGCGCATCACCTGCTGGGCCACCCGCTCACCCTCCGCGCGCCACTCGCCGAGCAACCGGTCCTGCAAGGCGAACATCTCCTGCTCCTGCGCCGCCTCGGCGTGGTCGTAGCCCAGCAGGTGCAGGACACCGTGCACGGTCAGCAGGTGCAGCTCGTCGTCGAGGGTGTGCCCGGCGGTGCGCGCCTGCTCCGCGGCGAACGGCGGGCACAGCACGATGTCACCGAGCATCGACGGGCCCAGCTCGGCGGCGTCCGGGCGGCCGCCGGGGCGCAGCTCGTCCATCGGGAAGGCCATCACGTCGGTGGGACCGGGTAGGTCCATCCACTGCTGGTGCAGCTGCGCCATGGTGGGCGAATCCACCAGCACCATCGACAACTCCGCCGCCGGGTGCACCTGCAGCTGGTCGAGCACGAAGCGCGCGACGCTGCTGAGTTGGGTCTCCACCACGTCGGAGCCGGACTCGTTGGCGATCTCGATGCTCATCGCAGCGCCACCACGGTCATCGACGCCCACCGCGGTGGGCTCGCCGATCGGGTGTGCCCGCGGCGACGGTGCGGGCGGAATCGGTCAGGTCGTCGAAGCGGGCGTAGGCATCCACAATCTCCGACACCAGCCGGTGACGGACCACGTCGCTGCTGGTCAAATTGCAGAAATGCACGTCGTCGATGCCGTCGAGGATGCTGCGCACCACCCGCAGGCCCGAGGTGGCTCCACCGGGCAGGTCGACCTGGGTGACGTCACCGGTCACCACGATCCTGGAGCCGAAGCCGAGCCGGGTCAGGAACATCTTCATCTGCTCGGCGGTGGTGTTCTGCGCCTCGTCCAAGATGATGAACGCGTCGTTGAGGGTGCGCCCGCGCATGTACGCCAGCGGCGCCACCTCGATGGTGCCGGCCTGGGTCAGTTTCGCGGCCGCCTCCGGGTCCATCATGTCGTGCAATGCGTCGTGCAACGGACGCAGGTAGGGGTCGATCTTGTCGTAGAGGGTGCCAGGCAGGAACCCCAGCCGCTCCCCCGCCTCGACCGCCGGGCGGGTCAGGATGATCCGGGTCACCTGCTTGGCCTGCAGGGCTTGCACCGCCTTCGCCATCGCCAGGTAGGTCTTGCCCGTACCGGCCGGCCCGATCCCAAAGACGATGGTATGGGTGTCGATGGCGTCCACATAGTGCTTCTGGTTCACCGTCTTCGGGCGCACCGTCTTGCCGCGCCGGGACAGGATGTCCAGGCTGAGCACCTCGGCCGGGGAAGCCCCGCTGACATCGCCGAGCATGCCCACCGTCCGACGCACCATCTCCGGGGTGACCTCTTGCGCGCGGTCTGCCACCGCCACCAGCTCACCCACGGCCCGCTCGGCGAAGGCGACGTCGGCGGGGCTGCCGGTCAGGGTGACCTCGTTGCCGCGCACGTGCACGTCCGCGGCCAACAGCTCTTCCAGCAGCCGCAGATTCACATCTGCCGAACCCAGCAGGGCCAGGATGGCCGACTGCGGGACGACGACCGTGGATCGGGCGGCCAGCGCAGTGGCAGCGGACTCATCGGGGGTGGACGTCACGAGGAGCGGCTGCCCTGCTTCCTGGGTGTTCACGGTCCTGGGTGGTCACTGCGACGATCAGGTACCCATCCTAACCGGCGGCGGAGATCGGGGCACCTGCCAGTGCGCCGAGCGGCTGCCCGCCCAGCACGTGCACATGCACGTGGAACACGGTCTGCCCGCCGTCGCGGCCGGTGTTGGTGAGCAACCGGTACCCACCGTCGGCGAGTCCCTCCTGCTCGGCCACCGCCACCGCGTCGGCGAAAACCTGCGCCAGCAGTCCCGGGTCGGTCCGCACCAACGCAGCCGCGTCGCGGTGGTGGACGATGGGTACCACCAGCACGTGGGTAGCCGCCTGCGGCGCGATGTCGCGGAAAGCGACGGTGCTCCTACCCCGCGCGACCACGGTGGCCGGCACCGTGCCCGCGACGATCCGGCAGAACAGGCAGTCGGGTTCGGTCGTCATGGCAGCAAACCTAGGAGGCCGCAGCCCGCGGTGCGAGCACCGCCGCCCGGCACGCTGCCCAGGCGGGGGTTGCCGGGTCGATCAACGCGAAGTGCTCGACTCCGGGCAAGCGCACCATGCTGGCGGGATCGCCCGCGGCCCGGGCGGCGGCGACGTAGGTCTCGCTCTGGCTGATCGGTACCGACACGTCGGCGTCCCCGTGCACGCAGGTGACTACCACCCCCGATGGCAGCAGGGCCACCGGTGACGAACGGGCGTAACGATCCGGTCGCTGCGCCGCGGTGGCGCCCAGGAACGCCCGGACTGCCCCGTCGCCGAGGCGCTGGCCGTCGGCTGCCACCAGGTCGAGCACCCCGGCCTGCGCGACCACCCGGGTGATCGGCACCACCGGGTCGGCGCCGGGCTCCCCGGCCGGCAGTAGTCCGCGCGCGGCCGACCACACCGCCAGCTGGCCACCGGCTGAATGGCCCACCGCCCGGACGTCAGTCAGGTCGAGGCGCGTGCCGGCCCGCACCGCCACCCCTGCCACCACGCCAGCGAGGGCGTCGACGGCCGCGGCCACGTCGCGCAGGGTCGCCGGCCACCCGCCGCCGTTGCCCACCCGGCGGTATTCCACGTTCCACGCCGCGACCCCGTAGCTGGCCAGGTCGGCGGCGAGCGGGGTGCCCAGCTCGAGGCCGAACCGCTCGCGCCAGTATCCGCCGTGCAGCACCACCACCACAGCGACCGGGCCGTCGGCCGGGGGCAGGTGCAGCTGACCGAACTGCGCGGGGTCGCGGCCGTAGCGAATGGTGATCGGCTCAGGTGCGGGGGTCGGCACCCCCGCAGGATCACACGAGTCGCCGGATCACACGAGTGGCGGGCGGTCCCAGCGGGCAGTGAGCACACCAAGCGCACCCAGGGCGACGGCCGCCGCGGTGGACGTGCGCAGCACGGTGGGGCCCAGGTGCACCGCCCGCGCCCCCGCGTCGCTCAGGGTGGCCACCTCAGCGTCGTCGATGCCACCCTCCGGTCCCACCACCAGCAGTACGCTGCGCACGCCGGTCAACTCCAGTGCACCGAGCCCAGCTGCGGCCGCTTCGTGCAGCAGCAGCGCGATCCCCCCGCCGTCGATAGTGGCGCGTACCAGCGCCGCCACACCGGTCGTGCTGTGCAGCTCGTGCACACCGGGGACATGGGCTCGGCGGGACTGCTTGGCGGCCTGCGCCGCCACCGCCCGCCAGCGTTGGGCGCCCCGCTCGGCCCGGTCGGCGTTCCAGCGCGCCACGCAGCGGGCGGCCTGCCAGGGCACCAGGACGTCGACGCCTGCCTCGGTGGTCAACTCCACTGCCAGCTCGGCTCGGTCGCCCTTGGCCAGGGCCTGCACCACGGTGACCGGCGGCGACGCCGGGTCAAGCTGGCGGCGCTCACTGACATGCAGGTCCAGCCGGTCCCGGCCCACGACGGTGACCGTGCAGTCAGCGAGGCCGCCGTGGCCATCGGTGAGCAGTAGCCGTTCGCCGACCCGCATTCGCCGTACCGTCGCGGCGTGCCTGCCCTCCGGGCCGTCGAGCACGACCGAGGCTCCCGCCTCGGGCACTTCCTGGACACCGAAGACCGGTGGGCTCACCGATCAGCGGCCGGTGAATGCTTCGCGCAGCCTGGAGAACATCCCGCCGCTTTGCTTGGAACCGGCGTGCACCACCTCGACCTGGTCGTCGCGGCGCGACGCGGCGAACCTCTTCAGCAGGTCACGCTGTTTGTGGTCGAGCCGGGTGGGCACGACCACGTCGAGGTGAACGTGCACGTCGCCGCGGATCCCGGACCGCAGCCGGGGCATGCCGTGTCCGCGCAGGGTGACGATCGCACCCGGTTGGGTGCCGGCATCCACGGCGATGTCTGCGGCGCCGTCGATGGTCTCCAACTTGACGGTGGTGCCCAACACCGCGTCGGCCATCGGCACCCGCACGGTGCAGTGCAGGTCGTCCCCGTCGCGCACGAACACCTCGTGCGGCGCCTCGGTGACTTCCACGTACAGGTCGCCGGCAGGGCCGCCACCGGGGCCCACTTCGCCCTGGCCGGACAGCCTGATGCGCATACCATCGCCTACCCCGGCAGGGATCTTCACGGTGATGGTGCGCCGCGAGCGGACCCGGCCGTCCCCCCCGCATTGCACGCACGGCTCGGGGATCACCTGGCCCACACCGCGACAGGTGGGGCACACCCGGGCGGTCACCACCTGGCCGAGGAAGCTGCGCTGAACCGACTGCACCTCCCCGGCCCCGCCGCAGGTGTCGCAGGTCTGCGGGTGCGTGCCGGGTGCGGTGCCCGCGCCGGTGCACACCGTGCACAGCACTGCGGTGTCCACACTGATCTCGCGGTTCACCCCGGTGGCGCATTCGGCCAGCGTCAGCCGGGCCCGCAGCAGGGCGTCGGAGCCGGGTTGCACCCGGCTACGCGGACCCCGCCCGGCACCGTTGCCGCCGCCGGTGCCGCCGAAGAACGCGTCCATGATGTCGCCGAGCCCGAAGCCCTGCGCACCGCCGGCGAAACCCCCCGCGCCGGCGGAGGAGTCCATCGGGTCGCCGCCGAGGTCCACCACCTGACGCTTGGCTGGGTCCGACAGCACCTCGTACGCCGCGGTCACCTCACGGAATCGTGCCTGCGCCGCCTCGTCGGGGTTGACGTCGGGGTGCAGCTCTCTGGCAAGGCGACGGTAGGCGCGCTTGATCTCCTCGGCGCTGGCCTTGTTGCCCACGCCCAGCGTGCCGTAGTAGTCCCGTGCCACGTCGTTCCCACACCCTCACCGTCGAACGTCACTATCGCCTGCATGCATTTTCGCGCTGACCCGCCTGGGGTGGCGGTCAGCGCCCGGCCAGCACTTCGCCGACGTAGCGCGCCACTGCGCTCACCGACGCGATGGTGCCCGGGTAATCCATTCTCGTCGGTCCAAGAACGCCCATGCCACCCAGGACTGTTCCAGCCGCACCGTATCCGATGGACACCATCGAGGTGCCGCGCATCTCCTGGGCCTCATTCTCCTCGCCGATGCGCACCGTCACCGTCCCGGAGTCCTGGGCCGCTGCCAGCAGTTTGAGGATCACCACCTGCTCCTCCAGCGCCTCCAGCACCGCCCGCAGCGATCCGGGGAAGACACCGAAATCGGTGGCGTTGCGGGTCAGGTTGGCGGTGCCGCCCAGGACCAGCCGTTCCTCAGGGTGCTCCACCAGGGTCTCCACCAGCACAGTCGAGGCCCGCAGCACCGCGTCGCGCAGGTGCCCCGGCGCGTCCTGCGCCAGCTCGCTCACCGAGATCGACGCCTCCGCCAGCCGCTTACCCTCCAATGCCCCACCGAGCAACCCCCGTAGCTGGGCGAGCGGCTCGTCGCCGATGACGTCACCGAGTTCCACGATCCGCTGGTCGACGCGGCCGGAGTCGGTGATCAGCACCAGCAGTAACCGGGCCGGCGTCAGGGCCACGACTTCCAGGTGCCGGACCGAGGACACCGACAGGTTGGGGTACTGCACCACCGCCACCTGCCGGGTCAGCTGCGCCAGCAGCCGCACGCCCCGGCGCAGCACGTCGTCGAGGTCGACCCCGGTCTCCAGGAAGGTCTGGATGGCCCGCCGCTCGGCGGCCGATAGCGGCTTCACCGCCGCGATGCCGTCCACGAACTGGCGGTAGCCCTTGTCGGTGGGGATGCGCCCGGCACTGGTGTGCGGCTGCGCGATGTAACCCTCCTCCTCCAACGCGGCCATGTCGTTGCGCACGGTGGCGCTGGAGACCCCCAGGTTGTGCCGCTCCACCAGCGTCTTCGATCCCACCGGCTCATGGGTGGCCACGTAGTCGGCGACGATCGCCCGCAGCACCTCGAAGCGGCGGTCATCGGTACTCGACACGACTGGCCACCTCCCGGCTGATCACCCACCACACCCTCACCCGCCACTGTAGGCGGCGGGACTACGCTCACCCCGGTGATCTTCCGCGAGGTCCAGGATGGCCGGCCCTACCCCGAGCACGGCCTGTCCATGAAGGACTGGTCGAAAATCCCGCCCCGGCAGGTGCGCCTGGACGAGCTGGTGACCATCAAAAAGGTGCTGGAGCTGGACACCCTGTTGGCCGAGGAGTCGACCTTCTACGGCGATCTGTTCCCGCACGCGGTGCGCTGGGACGGCAAGGTCTACCTGGAGGACGGGCTGCACCGGGCGGTTCGCGCCGCCCTGCGCAACCGGATGGTGCTGCACGCGCGGGTTTTCGAACTGGACTTCCTCACCACGGACTGACTCGCCCTGGGCCCGTTCCGGTGATCAACAGGACCTCCGGGTGAGGCCGCATCCCTCAACGCGCCCTGGTGTCCTGGTGATCACGAAGATTGCCCGGCGGGGTGATCACGAAGATTGCCCGGCCGGGTGATCAAGGTGAACTCGCCCACTCAGTCCCCCGCCACCAGGATGTCGCGCACCACCCCGTCGGCCAGCAGCCGCCCGCGGTCGGTGAGCACCAGCGCGGTACCCCGCGCCACCAGCAGCCCGTCGGTGACCCGCTGCCGGGCCACGGCCAGTTCACCGGCTCCCAGCTCGGCGACCGCGAGCCCACTGCGCAGCCGGGCACTGAGCATCACCCGCTCCGTGTGCTGCTGTGCCGCATCCAGCACCTCGCGGTCCGCTGCTGGTGAGCGCCCCGCAGCGAGGTCGGCGGCGTAGCGCGCCGGGTGCTTGACGTTGCTCCACCGCACCCCGTCGAGGTGGCTGTGCGCACCCGGCCCGGCCCCCCACCAGTCACCGCCGCTCCAATAGCCCAGGTTGTGCCGGCACTCCGCGGACTCCTGCCGCGCCCAATTGCTGACCTCGTACCAGTACATTCCTGCGGCGGTGAGCCCGGCGTCCAGGCGCTCGTACCGTGCGGCCAGCACGTCGTCCTCGGGTGCCGGCAGCTCCCCGCGGCGCACCCGGCGCGCCAGGGCGGTGCCCTCCTCGACGATCAGCGCGTACGCCGACACGTGGTCGACCCCCGCATCCAGCACCGCCTGCAGCGAGGCGTCCAGGTCGGCGTCGGTCTCCCCCGGCGTGCCGTAGATCAGGTCCAGGTTGACGTGGTCGAACCCGGCGGCCTTCGCTTGCCGCGCCGCGGCGACCGCCCGACCCGGGGTGTGGGTGCGGTCCAGCACCGCCAGCACGTGCGCCGCCGCGGACTGCATACCCAGCGACACCCTGGTGTAGCCGGCGGCACGGATACCGTCGAAGAACTCCCGCGACGTCGACTCCGGGTTGGACTCGGTGCTGACCTCGGCGCCGGGGGCCAGGGTGAACGAGCTGCGCACCGCCGCCAGCACCTCGGTGAGCCCGTCGGCACCGAGCAGTGACGGGGTGCCGCCGCCCACGAACACGGTGTCCACCTTCGGCGCGCCGCTGCTCACGGCTGCCAGCTCCAGCTCCAGACGCAGGGCCTGCAGCCAGCTCTGCGGCGAGGCGGTGGAGCCCAGCTCCCCGGCGGTGTAGGTGTTGAAGTCGCAGTAGCCGCACCGGGTCGCGCAGAACGGGACGTGAACGTAGAGCCCGAACGGTCTGCTGGCTGACGGCACACCCTGCAGTGTCCCCGCCGGGTGCGCAGCCGTGGCACACTGGTCGCCGTGAGCACCGCAGGAGTCCGACTCGTGGGCCGTCGCCACGTGGACCTGCAGCGGGTGTCCAGCGCACTGTGCCGCGCCACGTCCTGCCCCCGCTGACCTGATCGAACCGTCGGCGCCGGGTGCGTCGGCGCGGTGATCCCGCCGGTCCAGCCACGGCGTCACTGCCTGAAGGATCCTGATGCCGCCCAGTGCCGCCGTCGCCGCCCCGCCCCGCCGTAAGGGTGAGGGCCAGTGGGCGAAGGGGTACCGCACCCCGCTCAACGCCAACGAACAGACCAAGAAGGATGACGACCCGCTGAACGTGCGGGCCCGCATCGAGAACGTCTACGCCAAGAAGGGTTTCCACAGCATCGACGGGGCCGACCTGCGCGGGCGGTTCCGCTGGTGGGGGTTGTACACCCAACGGGCTGCCGGCCTGGACGCCACCTTCACCGGTATCGACGACCCCGACCTGCTCGATGCCGAGTACTTCATGCTCCGCGTCCGAGTGGACGGCGGGGCACTGAGTACCGCCCAGCTGCGGGTGATCGCCGACATCTCCACCGAGTTCGCCAGGGGCACCGCCGACGTCACCGACCGGCAGAACATCCAGCTGCACTGGATTCGGGTGCAGGACGTCCCGGAGATCTGGCGCCGGCTCGAGGGGGTGGGCCTGTCCACCACCGAGGCGTGCGGTGACTGCCCGCGGGTGATCCTGGGCTCCCCGCTGGCGGGCATCGCCACCGAGGAAGTGCTCGACCCCACCCCCGCGGTGCGCGAGATCGTCGCCCGCTACATCGGTAACCCGGAGTACGCCAACCTGCCGCGCAAGTTCAAGACGGCGATCTCGGGCATGCAGGACGTGGCGCACGAGGTGAACGACGTCTCGTTCGTGGGGGTGGTGCATCCCGAGCACGGGCCGGGCTTGGATGTGTGGGTCGGCGGCGGGTTGTCCACCAACCCGATGATCGCCCAGCGGTTGGGGGCGTGGGTGCCGTTGGCGGAGGTGCCGCAGGTGTGGGAGGGGATCGTCGCGTTGTTCCGCGACTACGGCTACCGGCGGCTGCGTTCGCGGGCCCGGATCAAGTTCCTGGTCAAAGACTGGGGGGCGGCAGAGTTTCGCCGGGTGCTGGAGCAGGAGTACCTGCACCGCCCGCTGCTGGACGGCCCGCCGCCGCCCAGCCAGGTACGGCCCATCGACCACGTCGGGGTGACCCGCCAACGCGACGGGCGTAACGCCGTCGGGGTGGCCCCGGTGGCCGGTCGGCTCTCCGGGGACACGCTGTCCGCCGTGGCCAAGTCCGCCGAGGCGGCCGGGTCCACCCGGGTTCGGCTGACCCCCCAGCAGAAGTTGGTGGTGCTCGACGTCGCCGACGACACCCTGCAAGCACTCACCGCGGACCTCGACGCCCTGGGGTTGCCCAGTACCCCCTCGCCCTGGCGGCGCAGCGTGATGGCCTGCAGCGGGTTGGAGTTCTGCAAGTTGGCGTTTACCGAGACCCGGGTGCGCGCGCAGACGCTGGTGCCGGAACTGGAGGCCCGCCTGGCCGACCTGGACAGCGAGCTGGGTGCTCCGGTGAGCGTGCACCTCAACGGCTGCCCCAACTCCTGCGCCCGGATCCAGACCGCGGACATCGGCCTGAAGGGCATGCTGCTCACCGATCCCGACGGCAACCCCGTGCAGGGGTTCCAGGTGCACCTGGGCGGAAGCCTCGGGCTAGACACCGGCTTCGGCCGCAAGCTCCGCCAGCACAAGGTCACCACCGACGAGCTCGGGGATTACGTGGAGCGAGTGGTGCGTCGCTACGCGGCGAACAGGAAACCGGGCGAGCGCTTCGCAACCTGGGCCGCCCGCGCCGACGAGGCGGACCTACGGTGAGCGCACCCGAGCAGCGGTCCGCCCCGATGCACTGCCCTTACTGCGGCGACACCGACCTGCGCCCAGATGCTACGGACGGCTCTGCGTTGCCACACGGCAGCTGGCGCTGTGGCAGTTGCCGACGCAGCTACAGCCTGCGGTTGCTCTCCGGCCACCCGACGACGAGCCCTGCCCGCACCCGAGAGGCCACTTACCGCACTCGAGAGGCACAGCCATGAGCATCTCCACCGACACCGACCTCCGCACGCTGGCCGCCCGCGGTGCCGCGGCGCTGCGGGGGGCGTCCGCCGCGGAGGTGGTGGCGTGGACGGCCGATACCTTCGGCGACCGCTTCGTCGTCGCCTCCAACATGCAGGACGCGGTACTGGTGCATCTGGTGGCCCAAGCACGCCCCGGGGTGGACGTGCTGTTCCTGGACACCGGCTACCACTTCGCCGAGACAATAGGCACCCGCGACGCGGTCGCGCAGACCTACGGGGTCAACATCGTCACCGCGCAGGCTGAGCTCAGCGTGGCCGAGCAGGACCAGGTGCACGGCAAGGACCTGTTCGCCCGCGAGCCGGACCGCTGCTGCGCGATGCGCAAGGTGGCTCCACTGCGGGCCGGGCTCGCCGGCTACGACGCCTGGGTCACCGGGGTGCGCCGGGTGGAATCACCCACCAGGGCCGACACCCCGCTGGTCAGCTATGACGAGACCTTTCAGCTGGTGAAGGTCAACCCGCTGGCGGCGTGGAGCGACGAGGCGATGCAGGCCTACATCACCGAGCACTCGATCCTGGTGAACATGCTGGTCGACGCCGGCTACCCGTCCATCGGCTGCGCGCCGTGCACCGCGAAGCCATTGCCGGGCGCCGATGCGCGCAGCGGGCGTTGGGCCGGGCGCGCGAAGACCGAGTGCGGGCTGCACCAGTGAGCGCCCCGACCCTGACCCGGCGACCCGGAACGCGTGAGCCCAGCACCCGGATGGACGCCCTCGACGCCCTGGAGTCCGAGGCCATCCACATCATGCGTGAGGTGGCCGGGGAGTTCGAACGCCCGGTGATCCTGTTCTCCGGCGGCAAGGACTCCACGCTGCTGGTGCACCTGGCGCTCAAGGCGTTCGCCCCTGCGCCGATCCCGTTCGCGTTGCTGCACGTCGACACCGGGCACAACCTGGCGGAGGTGCTGGAGTTCCGCGACCGGGTGGTCGCCCAGCACGGCCTGCGGTTGCAGGTGGCTTCTGTGCAGGACTACCTGGACGACGGCCGGCTCACCGAACGCCCCGACGGCATCCGCAACCCGCTGCAGACCCTGCCGCTGCTGGACACCATCACCGACCAGCGCTTCGACGCGGTGTTCGGCGGCGGTCGACGAGACGAGGAACGCGCCCGGGCCAAGGAACGGATCTTCAGCCTGCGCAACAGCTTCGGCCAGTGGGACCCCAAGCGACAGCGCCCGGAGCTGTGGAACCTCTACAACGGCCGTCACGCCCCGGGCGAGCACGTGCGGGTGTTCCCGCTGAGCAACTTCACCGAGCTCGACGTCTGGCGCTACATCGCGCGGGAGTCCATCGAGTTGCCGGACATCTACTACGCCCACCGGCGCGAGGTGTTCGCCCGCGACGGCATGTGGTTGACCGCCGGGCCGTGGTTCGGGCCGCGGGAGTCCGAGACGGTGCGCACCCTGAGCGTGCGCTACCGCACCGTCGGGGACGGCTCGTGCACTGGTGCGGTGGAGTCCGAGGCCGCCGACGTGCAGGCGGTGCTGGCCGAGGTCGCCGCGTCGCGGGTCACCGAGCGGGGTGCTACTCGTGCCGATGACCGGGTGTCCGAAGCCGCCATGGAGGACCGCAAGCGGGAGGGCTACTTCTGATGGCGGAGTCTGTGGTGGCGGAGTCTGTGGTCGCCAAGCATGTGCTGCCCGAGCGGCAGCTGTTGCGCCTGGCCACCGCCGGCAGCGTGGACGACGGTAAGTCCACCCTGGTCGGACGGCTGCTGTTCGACACCAAATCCGTTCTGGTCGACCAGATCGACGCCGTGACCCGCGCGTCCGTCGACAGAGGACTGTCTACACCGGACCTTTCGCTGCTGGTGGACGGGTTGCGCGCGGAGCGGGAGCAGGGCATCACCATCGACGTGGCCTACCGCTACTTCGCCACCCCGCGCCGCAGCTTCGTGCTGGCCGACACCCCAGGGCATGTGCAGTACACGCGCAACACCGTCTCCGGGGCGTCCACCGCGCAGCTGGCCGTGTTGCTCGTCGATGCCCGCAAAGGGGTGATCACCCAGACCCGCCGGCACGCCGCGGTGCTGGCCCTGCTCGGGGTCCCCCGCCTCGTGCTGGCAGTGAACAAGATCGACTTGGTGGAGGAGCCCGGCGCGGTGTACGCCGGGATCGTCACGGAGTTCGCCGCGCTCACCGACGCCCTCGGGTGGGACGCGGAATCGGTGTTGGCCATCCCGGTCTCCGCCCTGCACGGCGACAACGTGGTGACCCGATCCAAGCGCACCCCGTTCTACACCGGTCCGACGCTGGTGGAACATCTGGAACAGGTCCCGGTCGACGCCGAGCCGCACCGGGTGGGTTTGCGTTTCCCCGTGCAGTACGTCATCCGCCCCCGCACCGCCGAACACCCGGACTACCGCGGGCTGGCCGGTCAGGTCGCCGCCGGTACGGTGCGCCCGGGGGACGAGGTGGTGGTGCTGCCGGCTGGTAGCCGGACCACCGTGCTGCGCATCGACACCGCCGACGGTGAGCTGGCCGAGGCCGAGACCGGCCGCAGCGTCACCGTCATACTTGCCGACGACGTGGACGCCTCCCGCGGTGACCTGCTGGCCTCTCCCACCGACGCCCCCACCCCGATCGAGCAATTCCACGCCACGGTCTGCTGGCTGGCGCAGTCGCCGCTGCGCGCGGGGGCCCGGGTGTTGCTGAAGCACGGCACCCGGACCGCCGCAGCCATCGTCACGACCATCATCGAGCGCTTCGACGAGCAGGCGCTGGCGGCGGTATCCTCCCCGGATATGTTGGCGCTCAACGAGATCGGCCGGGTCATTCTGCGCACCGCAGAGCCACTGCCGGTGGATGACTACACCCTGAACCGGCGCACCGGCAGCTTCCTGCTGATCGACAGTGCCTCGGGTAACACACTGGCGGCCGGGTTGGTCGGCGATGCACTGTCGGCGGTCGAACTCAACGCCACCCTGGGGGCCTGAGCCGGTGGCCCCCGCCCTGCTGGCCGTGGCCCACGGCAGCCGTGACCCCCGCTCGGCGCAGACGATGACCGCGCTGATGGACGTGGTCGCCGCCGCCCGCCCCGACCTGGACGTCCGACTGAGCTTCCTCGACCTGGCCACCCCCACGCTGGGCCAGCAACTTGCGGTGCTGAACCAGCAGGGGGCGCACGAAATCGTCGTCGTGCCATTGCTGCTGGGCCGGGCGTTTCACGCCGACGTCGACGTGCCTGAGGCGGTGGCGCAGGCGCGCACCGACCACCACGGCTTGCACGTGTCGGTGGCCGACGTGCTCGGCGCTGATCCGCGCATCGTGGGGGCGATGCTGGACCGGCTCGGCGAAGCCGGAGCTGACCTTGCCGATCCCGAGCTGGGTGTGGTCCTGACCGCGGTCGGCAGCTCCCGGGCGGCCGCCAACCGCGCGCTGCACCAGGTGGCCGCCACCTTGCCGGTGCCGCGCTCCGCGGTCGCGTTCGCCACCACGAAGCCCTCCGTCGCCGACGCGGTAGCGCAGCTGCGCCGCCGTGGCGCCCACCGGGTGGCGGTGGGGTCGTGGTTCCTGGCGCCGGGACTGTTACCGGACCAGGTGGGCCGGGACGTCGCGGGGTGCGCGCCGGGCTCGGTGGTGGCACCGGCGATCGGTGCACACCCGGCGGTTGCGCAGGTCGTACTGGATCGGTACGACGCCGCCCTCGCGCGTCAGGCTGTGCCGGATTTCGCCCCGGCCCACTAGCGTCGCGCGCATGCCTGACACCGAGCTGGTCCACTTGAGCTGCGCCGACGGGGTCGCGACCATCACCCTGGACTCCCCCGCCAACCGCAACGCGCTGTCCGCCCCGCTGCGGGCGCAGTTGCGGGCGCACCTGAGCAGCACCGCCACCGACGACGCCGTGCGGGTGGTCGTCCTGGCGCACACCGGCCCGGTGTTCTGCGCGGGGATGGATCTGACCGAAGCCCGCGCTGGTGGGGCCAACACCCCGGGCATCAGCGAGCTCCCGGCCATCCTGGACTCAATTTGGCGGCACCCGAAACCGGTGATTGCCAAGCTGGCCGGCCCGGCTCGAGCGGGCGGGGTGGGCCTGGTGGCGGCCTGCGACCTGGCGGTCGCGGCGGACAGCGTCACCTTTGCCTTCACCGAGGTGCGCATCGGCGTGGTGCCCGCGGTCATTTCGGTCACGGTGCTGGCCCGCATCAGCACCCGCGCGGCTCAGGAGCTGTTCCTCACCGGGGAGACCTTCACCGCCCAACGGGCCGCCCAGATCGGGCTGCTCACCGCCGCGGTAGACCCAGCCGCCCTCGACCAGCAGGTGCAGCGCTACGTCACGGCGCTGACGCAGGGCGCACCGGCGGCGCTGGCGCGCACCAAACAACTGGTGGCCGATCAGGCCGGTGACGCGACGCCCGCCCGGTACGCCGACATGCTGGCGGTGTCGGCGGCGTTCTTCGCCTCCCCCGACGCGCAGGAGGGGATGGCAGCGTTCGCCGAGAAACGCCAGGCCAGGTGGGTCCCGGTCAGGCCAGCCTGAGCAGGTACGCCACCGCGACCAGCAGCAGCAACGCGACCAGCGCGACCCGGATACGCGTGCTGGGCTTCACCGCCACCAGCCTAGGCATCCGCCCCGGTGCGCACCCGCGGGGTCGGCACCGACGCCAATCCCGCGGTGAGCAAACCGACGATCGCTGCTCCCGTGACGACCAGGGTCGTCGGTGCCTGCAGCAGCGCTGCCGCCGATGCGGTCAGCACTGCCGCGACGATCGGGCGGACGAACCCCGTCGGCGCCTGGGCCGACAGTCGTGCCCCGAGGTACACCCCGGGCAGGGCGCCGAGCAACAGCGCCAGCGTCACCGTCACTTGCACTTCACCGAACAGCAAGTGCCCCAATGCCGCCGCACCGACCAGCGGGATGGCCGCCACGATGTCGGTACCCACCAGGCGCGCCGCCGTCAGCCTGGGGTAGGCCAGCACCAGCAGCCCGATGATCAGCGAACCCGCCCCGACCGACGTCATCCCCACCGCCAGTCCCCCGACTACCCCGATGCCCGCCGTGACGGCGGGTCGCACCACCAGCGCGGCGTCCACGCTGGAACCACCTGCCCGGCGGTCCAGCACCAGCCGAACGACCGAGGCGAGCACCGACACCACCAGCATCGCGCCGATCAGGACCGTCAGGTGGCGCTGCACGGTCTCTGAACGCCCGAGGCGACCGACCAGGATCGCCCCGAGGAACGCGGCGGGCAGCGACCCGAGCGCCAACCACCCGACCAGCGCGAGGTGCACGGTTCCGCGGCGCACGTGCACCACCGCCCCGATCGGCTTCATGGCCAGGCTGGTGACCAGGTCGGTGGAGACTGCGGCCAGCGGCGGCACGCCGAACACCAGCACCAACGCCGGGGTGAGCAGGGCACCCCCACCCATGCCGGTGAGCCCGACGAGGACACCGACCAGCAGGCCGGTGAAGGACAGAGCGGGATCGAACGTCACGTCGGATCGTCGATTCTGTGCGGCCCGCCCGGTAGGGCTGGGCGGTGGTCGGAGTCAGCTCGCCCCGGAACAACAACCACCACTGCACAGCCGCATCAGGTCGACGTGTAGACGCCGGACCAGTGTGACGGACATACCGCTATTTTGACTTTGTCGACCGATTTAGTCAACAACATGCCCTCCCGGCACCTCAGTCCGGCATGCTGAGGTCGTGCAGATCTCAGCGCGGGCCGACTACGCGTTGCGCGCCACATGTGTGCTCGCGACCGCCCCTGCCGGCTGCGTCGTCAAAGCCGGCGATATCGCCGCCGCCCAGGACGTCCCCCGCACGTTCCTCGATGCCATCCTGGCGGACCTGCGCCGGGGCGGTCTGGTGGTGAGCAGGCGCGGACCCGATGGCGGGCATCGGCTCAGCCGCCCGGCCACCGACATCACCGTCGCCGACGTCGTGCGGGTGGTGGACGGCCCGTTGGCGCTGATCCACGGCCACCGTCCGGAGACGCTGGCCTACCGCGACCCTGCCGCGCACCTGCAGGACGTGTGGGTGGCGGTGCGGGCGTCGTTGCGCGCGATCATGGAATTCACCACCCTCGCCGACATCGTGCACGGCACCCTGCCGGCGAGCGTGCGCGCGCACACCGGAGACGACCGGTCGTGGTCATCGGTGTGGCCGCCGCCAGGGCACTGACGCCGCGGACTCAACCCGGCTGGTCGGCATCGTCGCTGCGACGGCCGCCAGCCTTGGTCAGCAGCGCGGACACGAGGCCGACGGCACCGTCGACGCCCCTCGCCGCGAGCGCGCACAGCGGGGTGACCACCACGAGCACCAGGACAACTTGGGCGAGGAAGGGCAAGCCGGTGGTCCACAGCTCAACCCCGTCCCACCACCGCGCCACTGATTCCACGACCCGACACTAACCGCGGGTGGATAAGGTCGGGTCATGTTTGCCGTGTACGCAGCCGAGCCCAACGCCGACAACCCGCTCCAGGCCGTGCGGGTGGGTGAGCGCGATGCCCCCACCGTGCCGGAAGGCTGGGTCGTCGTCGACGTCCGTGCCGCCAGCCTGAACATGCACGACCTATGGACCCTGCGCGGGGTGGGGATCAAACCCGAGCAGTTCCCGATGATCCTGGGCTGCGACGGCGCGGGCACCCTGCCCGACGGCAGTCAGGTGGTCTTGCACTCGGTGATCACCTCCCCGGGCTACGTCGGGGAGGAGACCTTGGATCCCCAGCGCACCCTGCTCACCGAGAAGCACCAGGGCACCTTCGCCGAGCAGGTCATCGTGCCTGCCCGCAACGTCGTCCCGCTGCCGGCGGGGTTCACCTTCAGCCAGGGCGCGGTGATGGGCACCGCCTGGCTCACCGCCTATCGCATGCTGTTCGTCAAGTCCGGCCTGCGGCCCGGTCAGACGATCCTGGTGCAGGGCGCCTCCGGCGGGGTGTCCACTGCGTTGATCCAGTTGGGGGTGGCCGCCGGGTACCGGGTCTGGGTGACCGGGCGCAGTGAAGCGAAACGGGAACTGGCGCAACGCCTGGGCGCCCACGCCACCTTCGACAGCGGTGCCCGGCTGCCCGAGCGGGTGGACGGGGTGTTCGAGACGGTAGGCAAGGCCACCTGGGGGCACTCGATGCGGTCGCTGCGCCCCGGTGGGGTGATCGTCGTGTCCGGTTCCACCAGTGGTCCCGATGCCAACGCCGACCTGCAGCGACTGTTCTTCCTGCAGCTGAGGGTGATTGGCTCCACCATGGGCACCAAGGAGGAGCTTGCCGACCTGCTCAGCTTCTGCACTATGACCGGGGTCCGGCCGGAGATCGGCTTGGAGCTGGACATGACGCAGGCCGAGCAGGGTCTGCGCGCGATGCTCGAGGGCGACACCGCCGGCAAGATCGTCCTCACCCGGTGAACGCCCCGGCCATCCCGCCGCGGCGCAGCGCCTTCCCGCCGATCGCGGACTACGCCTTCCTCTCCGACTGCGAGACCACCTGCCTGATTGCGCCCAATGGCGCGGTGGAGTGGATGTGCATACCGAAACCGGACTCCCCCAGCGTGTTCGGCGCGATTCTGGACCGCAGCGCCGGGCACTTCCGGTTGGCGCCATACGGGGTGAGCGTGCCCGCTGCCCGCCGCTACATGCCCGGCAGCCTGATGGTGGAGACCACCTGGCAAACCGACACCGGGTGGATCATCGTCCGCGACGCGTTGGTGATGGGGTTCTGGCACAACACCGAGGAACGCTCGCACACCCACAAGCGCACCCCCACCGACTGGGACGCCGAGCACATGCTGCTGCGTACGGTGCGCTGCGTCAGCGGCACCGTGGAACTGGAGGTGAGTTGCGAGCCGGCCTTCGACTACCACCGCAGCGCCGCCCACTGGTCCTACACCGGGGCGGCCTATGGGGAGGCGGTGGCCGTCTGTACCGCCGACGACCCGACCGCCCACCCGACCCTGCGCCTGACCACCGACCTGCGGCTGGGGTTGGAGGGCCGCGAAGCCCGGGCTCGCACCCGCATGGTCGAGGGACAGGACGTGTTCGTGGCGCTGAGCTGGGCGGAACTCCCTGCACCGCGGGACTTCGGCGAGGCCGCAGCGAAGATGTGGCAGACCGCGGAGTGCTGGCGGCAGTGGATGGCGGCCGGGCAGTTCCCCGACCACCCGTGGCGGGCCTACCTTCAGCAGAGTGCGCTGGCGTTGAAAGGTCTGACATATGCCCCCACCGGGGCGCTGCTGGCGGCTTCGACCACGTCATTGCCGGAAACCCCTGGCGGGGAACGTAACTGGGACTATCGTTACGCCTGGGTGCGGGACTCCACGTTCGCGTTGTGGGGGCTGTACACCCTGGGTCTTGACCGGGAGGCCAACGACTTCTTCGGCTTCATCAGCGACGTCACCGCAGCGGAGAACGGCAGCGCCCACCCGCTGCAGGTGCTGTACGGGGTCGATGGGCAGCGCACGCTCACCGAGTCCACCCTGGATCACCTTTCCGGTTACGACGGGGCACGACCGGTGCGCATCGGCAACGGGGCGTACAACCAGCGTCAGCACGACATCTGGGGAACGGTGCTGGACTCGGTGTACCTGCACACCCGCTCGCGCGAGCAGGTGCCGGAGTCGTTGTGGCCGTTGCTGAAGGCTCAGGTCGAACAAGCGGTGGAGCATTGGCGCGAGCCCGACCGCGGTATCTGGGAGGTCCGGGGGCAGCCGCAGCATTTCACGTCGTCGAAGCTGATGTGCTGGGTGGCACTGGACCGCGGGGTCAAGCTGGCCCGGTTGCATGGTGAGGACGACTACGCCCAGAAGTGGCAGGTGATCGCCGAGGAGATCCACGCCGACATCTGCGCGAACGGGGTGGACTCCCGTGGCGTCCTCACCCAGGCATACGGTTCGGACAACCTGGATGCCTCGCTGCTGCTGGTCCCCCTGCTGCGCTTCCTGCCCGCCGACGACGCGCGGGTGCGGGCGACGGTGCTGGCGATCGCTGACGAGCTCACCGAGGACGGCCTGGTCCTGCGGTATCGGTCCGAGGAGACCGACGACGGTATGTCGGGAACCGAGGGCAGCTTTACCATCTGTTCGTTCTGGCTGGTCTCCGCGCTGGTGGAGATCGGCGAGCTGGAACGGGCCCGGCACCTGTGCGAGCGGCTGCTCAGCTTTGCCAGCACGCTGCTGCTGTACGCCGAGGAGATCGATCCTCGTACCGGCCGGCACTGGGGCAACTTCCCGCAGGCATTCACCCACCTCGCTTTGATCAACGCCGTGGTGCACGTCATCCGAGCGGAGGACGAACAGCAGGGCAGCTTCCAGCCCGCGCACGGCGCACGGTGATCTTTCGTGGCGGACGCCGACCGAGGTGGTCAGGTGCTCACGAATCGGCGGTTCCGCGGGACCGTACCGCACTGTCGATGTGCTCCGCCACTGCGCATTCGCCTCACCCACGGAACCACTGCGGTCCAGGTGGCCCTCGCCCCCAGCGCCGACCAGACCCGGACGACGCTCCGCTTTCACCAGGAGCACTTGGCATGGACCGACGAACGCGAGCACCACCGCGCATTGGGTGCGCATTACGGATCAGGTCGCCACCGCCCTCGATCGGCAGTGACGGCGGCGGAGGTTCCGTTGGCGGCGTGTCAGGGTAGAAGGGTGAACGCACCGACATGGGCTGGTCGCACGACCGTAAAATCGCGACGGTCAAGCGTGGCGATCTCCTTAACCCCCAACCGTTCAGCGGCAGCCACGACCGAAGCGTCGACGGTGCCGAGCGGCAGATCGCGATAGCGCGCAACCAGCTCGGCGATTCGCAACCAATCGGCGACGGCGACCGGCTCAACGTAGAAAGCCCCACTGGCAAGATCGCCGAGGAAGCGGACCTCGGGCGCGACCCCCAAACGAGTCGCGAGGAGGTACGCGACCTCGGTGATAACGAGGGTCGGCACGATGAGCGGGCCGGAATGACTTTCGAGAAGCTCCAGAGCGGCTGCATGGTGTGCATCGTCGGAGTCGACGTAGGCGTACAGCGGCCCGGCGTCGACCACGAGTGCGCCTATAGCGGGGCCTCCGCCGCGAGAATCTCTTCGATGCACTCGGAGACATCGCTGCGACCGCTGCGTCCAGCGCCGGCAGCGCCGAGACGGCGCCGGACCTGCGGGCCGCCGAGATACGCCTCGAGCGCCTCGCGGCTGATGTCGGCAATGGTCGTTCCTCTGCGCTTGGCCTCATGCCGTAGGCGAGCATCGAGCCCGTCGGGGATCTTGACAGTGGTACGCCTCATGTATGCCAGGATACTTTGCGCCCGCCCGGTCGGACGACATCGTTTCCGTCGCCGATCCAGCAGTTCCCGTAGGCGGATCGCTCACCGGACCTTGGGGAGCCGACGTGGTGCAGCGCGCCACAGGCCCGGGGAGCTCTTGGCTGACTGCGATCGTGGGTACCAGGACGTGCAGATTTGATCGGCCGCCCGACGACGCAGCCGCGTACCGTCCCGGGGCGTTGACGACGGTTCGGCAGGACGAGGAGACGCAGGTGTTTGAAGGTCTTCACCACATGCAGCTGGCCATGCCCCGTGGGGAGGAGGGCGCCGCCCGGCGCTTTTTCGTCGGCGTACTCGGCATGGCGGAGATCGACAAGCCGCCGGTGCTGGCGGCCCGGGGTGGCGCGTGGTTCCGCGCCGGTGGCCTGGAGCTGCACCTGGGGGTCGAGGACGATTTCCGGCCCGCCCGCAAGGGGCACCCCGGCATCCTCGTCGACGACCTCGACGACGTGGTGCGCCGCCTGCAGGGCGCCGACCAGGACGTCGCCTGGGACGGCGACTTCCCCGGCTTCCGTCGCGTCTACGCCCACGACCCGTTCGGCAACCGTCTCGAGTTCCTCCAGCCGGTGTAGCTGGCATCTGTCCAGTCTCGCCGTATCGCACGCCGATGGTCAACCGGGACAGCGCGACGGCTGGGTGTCGGGGAAGGTCGTGGGGTCGGCTCCAAGTTGCGTGGTCCGGGACCAGGATGGCGTGAGGTGTGCGGTGCGCCCTGGAGGGGCGACGACCTGCGCAGGCTGGCCCGCGCCGGCAAGGGTGACCAGGTGGCCGTCTGGCGGCAGGTCGCGGGCGGGCTCGGGGACGGTGGTCCCGGTGCTGAGCAGCCAGCCGGCGGTCTGTGCGAGCGACAGCAGCACCGACTTCGGCTGCTCGCCGCGGGCGACGCCGGCCAGTGACAGAAGCGCGGCGGCGGCGGCGAGATAGCCGGTGGCGTGGTCGAGCACCTGCGCGGGCAGGCTGCCGGGCGCCTGCGGAGTGCCCTCGAGCGCGGCGATGCCGGTGGGGCACTGCACGAGCGAGTCGAAGCCGCGTCGCATCGCCCACGGCCCTACCGGTCCCCAAGCGGACAGGGTCACGACGGTCAGGTGCGGGTGATGCGCTGCGAGTACCTCGGGGTCCAGCCCGAACCGCGCCAGCGCTCCGGGCCGGTAGCCCTGGACCAGCACGTCCGCCTCGGCCAACAGTTGCTGCAGCCGGGCGCTGCCCTCGGCCGTGCGGAAGTCAAGATCGGCGCTGCGCTTGCCCGGCAGGGTGTCGACGGCCTGAGCTGCGATCTCGGGCAGGTCGGGGCTGTCCAGCCGCAGCACGTGGGCACCCCAGGCCGCCAGCGTGCGGGTGGCGACTGGGCCAGCAATCACGCGGGTCAGGTCCAGCACGCGTACGCCGGCCGCACCCCGACCGGCGATGAGCGGCCGCGGAGGGCCGGGCTGGGCCTGCCGAAGCGCCAGCGGCAGCGACGCAACGGCCCGTCCCTGCGGGTGCGCCCGCCACTGCTCCGGGGTGCGCACGGCGAAGCCCAGCGCCCCCGCTGCGGCCAGTGCGTCCTCCAGGTCCTCCCCGCGCCACCGCAGGACCGCCTCCGCGACAGCCTCCGGGTGCTCTTGCACACCGAGCACCCGCAGCGCCCGCTCTCGGTGCCAGGGGTAGTTGGCGTGCAGGCGCAGCCACCCGTCGCAGGTCTGCCAGAACCGCGAGAGCGGAGCGAACAGGTCCTGCGGGGGCGTTCCGCCGATCCGCGCGTAGCGCTCGCTGCGGGCCGCTAGGGCGACGTGCTCGGCGTCGACGAACACCGGTGCCGGCTCTCCTCCGGTCCGAGTTGCGTCCAAGACCGACGCGGCTACGGTGGCGGCGCTGACCGCAGCAAGCATGACCGGCAACGCCGGCAGCCTCGACGGCAACAGACCCGCTGCCTCCCCCGTCAGCGTCACCCGTTCCAGGACGCGGGGCTCTCCGCCCAGTGCCGACCAGCAACCCTCGAGCAAGGTACGGGTGGTGTCCTCCGCGGCCATACCCGGACCGTAGGACAAGACAAGGTCGTCGTCTCTAACGCGAACGCAGCTGACTGACCCCGTCCCGATTGCCGATCCCTGAGCGGGCCAAATGTGGCGCATGACAGTCCGGTGATGTCGACGATCGATCGAGGTGTCAGGTGGCCCGCGGGGTGCGTGCTCACTTCCGATGGCGCACGATGTTCAGCACGTTGCCGTCCGGTGCGCGAACAAAGAAGCGGCGCACTCCCCAAGGTTCGTCCTGCAGAGGGTGGACGATCTCGTAGCCGCGCCGCTGCGCTTCTTCGTAGGCCGCGTCGACGTCGTCGACCTTCACGGAGACGACGGGGTCTGCCGGTGCGGCAGCGTCGTGGGTGACGATCTGGAGGCTGACTCCCGACTCTGGTGATGTGTATCGCGCGACCCAGCCCATGTTGAACTCCTCGGTGCTCAGGCCGAGATACTCGGCGTAGAACTCCCGCGCGTTCTCGAGGTCTTCTACACGCAGGTCAGGGATGATCTCGACTACACGCATCTGTGCGCCCTTCCGTCGGCTACTCATGACCAGGACCAGCATGGCACCGGGCCGACGCAGTGCTGCACGCTTCTGCCGCGTACAGCGCGAGTTCCCGTTGACCGATCCCTTGCGATCGCGGACCTGTCCGTTCAGTGGCGGGTGAACAGCGCCGGATCGAAGGACTGGGTACCACCGTCGACGGTCCATAGGGCCGCGAGCGGCATCAGGTCGGTGATCAGGACGCTG